>Ga0209367_1001343_pt1 | contig 29850 bp, 15 predicted proteins | sample WorMetLIZISLAND2_FD_187412 | JGI IMG/M metagenome (GOLD analysis project Ga0209367, IMG submission 187412) | Marine gutless worms symbiont microbial communities from Max Planck institute for Marine Microbiology, Germany - Olavius geniculatus... ...
CCCACCAACAGGGGGTCTCCCACCAAACCCCTCAATTTTTAAAACCCTGTACCTACCATGATTAAAGATCTTACTGACGCAATCATCAATCATTCCATTGGCTAAAACGCAGCCAAGTTGATTACCTGTATGATGATGTATCTTGTGCAAAGTTTCACTTCGATTAGCGATCTGTTGTAGGCCTAGTTCTCGACAATGTCGTTTGACTATTTGCGAACGGTTTATTTATTAATGATTATAGAGCTGTCAAATAACCGCTTGGCCTAACCGCTTGTCCTACGCGCGTGTTGCGTCTCAATGGTTTTACAATGTTGTATTTACCACCAGTCACATGCGGCACCCCCAGGTAACACTAACGTCAACCTACGACTTCAGAGAGTAACACTAATGTCACGTAACCATCAAAGTGTGTGAAATGAACTCAACTCAAGCATGCCGCGGTGTGACATTAGTGTTACTCTCTTTGAAGTCGTCGGTTGACGTTAGTGTTACCGGGGGTGGCGGGGGGTAGCGTGGCGACCACCCATGCGGAGACTGTGGGCGGAGCTTGCGTGCACAACAACGTCGCCGTCGTCGACTCAACTCCAAATAGTCAGGAAGCAAGTAGAGTTTCTAGAGTTCACCAAGTAAATTGCCCCGTTTAAAAAGTAGGATGATCCTATGGATAGGGCCTATGAAAAATTTCTGAGTTAGCGACAGACTGCTAGATGTCTTGCTGGTAAAAATCATCATCATCATCCAATGTAATAGTGCAAATGTAATAGGAATAAGGGAAAAAATCCAAAAATCAACTCCAAATAGAAAAACAGAAGCATGACATGGGTGTGAATTGGTAGACCTGCTGCTTTTTATTAGGTGATGAACAACACAATCTTAAAGCAATCAGACGATAAATTCAATAACTCAATACCGGTATTTAATTTTTATTCTTTATCAAAACGCATACAATAATTGCAGTACTAAATCTTTTAAAATTCATCAATATGATTAATAGTCTTAAGTGTCACATTATTCAGCAAAGAACGTGCAATAATGAACCAAAGCAATCACTATTCATTAAAACTTGTAAACTAAATGCCAAACTAATACACAAACAGTAAACGGCGATCCAGAAAAACGTGTCATAATGACACCAGTAAAATACGCAGCAATTGAATATGCACTAAAAGTAACAAACTGGAATGTCAATGGGAATGTAACTAACTCAAACTGATCGATAAAATTGATACATAAAAACATGCAATAAACAAATTAAATTAAACTCATAACAAAACACCAAACTCAGAATCAGATATTTTGAACGAAACAAATTAATAATATAAAAATGCGCAGTACGATTCAGCCATAATACTACAACTATTACCAATAGGAATATATACACTGCTAAACAGGCTTAAAATCTAAGCTTTTCTTCTTCATTTTCTGGTTACAAAAAATCTAATATATTGACCATATCATGCTGAGTACATTGTCGAAACTAAACAACCGCAATCCAATCTTGCAGTATCTAAAAAGCAGACTGACAAATATTCACTTCAACATAAAAAAACAACCCAAACCACCAAAAACTAAAACTGCAACATCAACCACGTAAACCATTAAAAACTAAAAAAATTCATGCGCATTAATTTAGATTAAAATACAAATGATAACAGACAACAAATCAATGAATATTTTGTCGACCAGCTTGGATTTTTTTCTTCAGCAGCTACCAACAACATAGATTAATGAAACTGAACAAACCATAGAGACAAAAATACTCAACTCACGAACAGGGAGCAACTGCAAATATAATAGTACATAACCACGTACTCCAGTCAACTCAGCCTTCTACCCCTTCGGGCTAGCTAAATTGAGTTTGGTCTGGCTGGGGCTGTAAAATGGGGCACATTCATCTGTGTCGGGTGGCAGGTAACAATGTGTGATCCCATATGGCAGGTAACGCTCTGTAGCTCTTAGATGGCTTTAACATAACATAACATAAACAACTTTCACCTTTAACTGTTTTTTTTTCCAACAGGAAAAGTAGGAAAAACACGGGACAAACTGTATCACAGACTCACAGTACAGGATGCATAGCGCTGTATAAAATTCAAGAAAGTGGAAACTGGAAAAAAAACGGTACAGGAATGGATGCCAAGTATCTTACAGCAATAACAGTATAAATACACAGGACAGAGCATAAAAGTTGATAATGACAGATGCCTGACAACTATTACAACAATATAAACACACGGGACAGAATAAAGCACATGGGTTTGGTTCAGCAAATAACAACATACAGGACAGGAAGTTTATACACAACCAGCAAAAATGTTGGCCCACTGGCAACATGATATGAGGCTGCCGTTTCCACCTAGCAATACACTGCACCCTTCAACTCTTAACTTTGACCTCTGACCTCTGAACTAAAAACTGGTTCACTGGTTACCCTTGCCTCGCAAAACGTCCACACCAATTTTGGTTGTTCTACACCCTTTAGTTTTCGAGCTACAAGCCTGTATGGAGCAGACAGACAGACAGACGAAGGTGAGACCACGTAATGCTGCCTATTAGGATGGCTACATAAAACCTCAGAAAAGCCCAAATTCCATCATGCCAACAACTATGTGACAAAGTCGGCGGACGACTTTGTTGATGACAGAAGTCCGCCGACTTTCGTGATTTGTGTCCGTGAAACTAAGTTCCATTATGGCGATGCAAATGGGTTTGTCGCAGACTTGTGACGGACTTTGTCGCAACCATCTGAACATACTAAGATGGTTTGAAAGCCATCACTTCCCTAAGGCATCCCCTTTTCATGGTTTCTGTCTGTAATATTCATGATTTGTGTCTGCAACTTTCACCAGTAAAGTTTCGGTGAAAGTCGGCAAAATGAAATTTGGGCTTAAGTGCACATTGGCTGGAAAGTTAAGATACTGTCAGTAATAAAAGCTTAAAGTTGTACGTGTTTTTATCACAAATGCTTCAGGGATGGCCTGCTATAGCTAAAGCCCACTATAGCTAAGTTCCATCAGCTGTAGCAGACACAGGATACTACACTGAAAACTAAGTAAAATAAAGCAACAAACCACATCCACTGTGTATAATAGTTTGAATATGTGACACAGAGTCAATGTTAGCTATGGCGGACGCTCCCAAACTTCAATATGAACAATGTCTTAACCAACAATAAAACAGCCCAGTAACAGGCACAACAAAAAGCTAAAACCGGTGACCATAAAACCCCAGATTACACCATTCTTCATTACACAGGGTGGGCCAATATGTCAACTGATAGGCCCACACGGACAAAACAAGCAATATGAAAAATGCATTTAACTTTCTAGTTCTGTGAAAGATAGAGATGATATCCTTGCAACAAAATAAATCCGAGCACAAGACATTCAGAGTTGCACGCCCAAACCTGCCTTTGTACAGGGTGGTTCATAAAAAGCAAAACAATAATGCTTTACATACACCCTGGGCCAAAAAACGTGCTGCTTTTATTTTTTGAATAGCTCCATGAAACACGAGTTGAATTCACTGTTGTATATGGCCAAACTACAACTTCTGCATTTCACAAGGTAATGTAGTGACAGTATCATGGTGAGGTGGGAAAAACAGTCATTTACGTCAAGTTTCTGGTTGACGTTGCATACCAAGAATTATTAAAATCAGCCAATGTTTCACGGAGCTATTCAAAAAATAAAACTGGCATGTTTTTTATGGCCCACCATGTAAATCTGGGCAACTACAGTTTCGAAAATGATCAGAGGCAGATTTAACCATTTTTACAACACGTTTGGCAAAACAAGTGCCCCATAAAAGCGGCAGCCCCACAGGATAGAAAATCCTGGACAGCAGCGTAATGTTTTCTGGCTATCACAATGAAACTTGTATTTGCTCAACAGAAAAATTACGCGAGAGCCCCCCCAACATTTTTAACGAACAAGGCCCAATCCGGTTTGAATCCAAGTCTGTAAATGAATTAGCCCTAATCATTGCAGAAAAGACTGGTCACTCACGTTGAACACTTGAACATGTGATTAAAATCATCAACAACACAATCGCTTCCGAAACTGTCCAACTGCTTGATCAACGTAAACCATGTATTTGCAGAGCACACAAGTTCAATAGTATATCTAACCTACAAGCGTTATATTGTCGCATTAACGTGCAGTGGCAAAGGGCAGCACTGGGATGCTGCTAATTGCCAGGTTGAACTAAAGTAGTTATCATTGGTGGGGGGAGGGTCAAGGATGTTGCTTATCGCCGGGTTGAACTAAACTCGTTCGGCGTTTGTCTGAATCTCGATCTTCTCAACTGACAGATCCGGATTCATGTCGGTAACTGACTTGATAGCCTCCATCAATGCCTGACACATCACAGCATCCGTACCTTTCATACTTCAGTGTCGTGACTAGTGCCTCTGTCGACTAATCAAAATTTGAAACTAGATGATGGACTCTGTTGACTATTACGCCTCCGCCAACATGTGACAACAACAAGGCCAAAAAGTGCATTATGGAGCATATTTGGCCCCACTGTGATTCTGACCGTGGACATTTTGACCCCAAAATTTGATGAATTCATCCTTGGTGCAAAGTCCGTTTGTGATGAAAGTTTGGTCAAATTCCATCAACAAATACCCAAGGTATCGTGCTAACAATGTTTGTTCGGGACTCATGCATGCAAAAACAATCTAAAAACATAATGCGTCCGGCCACTACGTTGGCAGAGGCATAAAAATAGTCGATCAGCTAGTGAAAGAGTCAATAGCAGCAGCACTACTGTCTACAATGACATGAGTCTACACTAATTACGTAAATATTTTGACTTTGTACAGTAAGAAAGAGCGACGAAGCTGAATTTGGTCTCATTGTTTTTTTTGTTTATGCCGCACAGAGAAGTTTGTCATCTTGCAAGACGAAAACGAAATGATAACACTGCTTGCAATACTCTGACAAAAAAGAACTCGGTGTTCAGAATTGCAAATTATGATGGTGAACTTTAGGTAATGCTCTCCGTCACAACCAAATAGTCAACCAGTAGTTGACTATTCAACTATTTGGTCGACTAAAAGACCAAATAGTCGAATAGTGAAATAATCAACAGAGACTTGTGGCACACGTTTCAAGAGCTCTTCCCCTAAATTTTAACTTGTCCAAAAATTTGCTTCTTCAATATGCAGTCCAATTTTAGGAAAATGTAAAGCAAAATAAAAATATGCAGAGCTCTGTCTGCACCCCTTCCCCAGTGTTCTTATTAATCCACGACTCTGCTGACTAGTAGTACTTATGCGATTAACCAACATATTTTTCAGAGCAATTTCAGATAAACCATATCAGCAAAAAATATGGTGCAGCCCACTGTGTGCTGAGGACAACTCAACCTCCTACCCTCAGCGGACAGAAGATAAGCAGTAGCTTATGGTCTGTTAGGTAAAGGCCTAGTGTAGAACCAAAATACAGGGTGAGCCAAAAAATGTGCCACTTTACTTTTGTCCATATCTTTGCCAATTATTAACCGATTTCCAAAATTTTTTCACTGGCACACTCTGCAGACAATGTGCAGTAATGTGATTATCTATATCCCACCACACCATTAATGCATCTATACTGCCTTGTGAAATATCAATGAAATATGCATACATAACGATAATAACAAACAAACATTTTGGTAAAATTGAAAAAACACTTCAGACCTACATTGCAGTGAATGATATGTATGACACTAAACTGTGTGAGTCTAACACAGTCTAGTGTCATACGGATCATTCATCGCAATGTTGGTCTGAAAATTTTGTTTTTTTTTATTTACCTAGATTTTTGTTATTATCGTTAGTTTTTGCTTACATTTATATTTCGCAAGGTAGTGCAGAAATGCATTTATCGTGTGGTGGGATATATAATAATCACATTATTGCAAATTGTCTGTAGAGTGTGCCAGTGAAAAAATTTTGGAAATCGGTCAATAACTGACAAAGATATGGACAAAAGTAAAATGGCACATTTTTTGGCCCACGGTGTATATGCCTCTTACACGGCTCCACAACCCAGTACCCACAGACGGCACAAAAATCGATACTAAAAGACTAAACTAAAAATTTGGCAAATGACTCATCAATCATAACATAATAACAATAAACTAAAAAAATTAATACTCCACAAGGTAGTTTAGCCAATTTTTATGTGTAATGGAAACTTAAACAACCATTTTGTAGCAAATTCTCCGATGATTCAGTTAGTGAAAAAAATTGAGGAAATCAGTCGATGTCCGGCAATAAAATCGACAACAGCTTGGTGTCATGTTTTTTGTGACTCGCGGTGAACATCGTACCTTATCATAATCGGTCTCATCCGTTGGTTCCTCGATCAACGTTCTCTTTTCCACTCGCTTTTCCACGAATCCCTCGCGCTCCAACGTGTACTAAACACACGCAGCCATTTCACATACTGAGAACTTCCTAGTTCAGTTCCGATGAAATCAGCCGACATTAATATTCAGCCATTTGAGTGGACGATGGAAAAAAATATTTCTGTTTGGGTGTTGGGACTGCAGTGTGTATGGGCAGTAAGCAAGAAGTCACACCTTCTAAGTGATCTTAGCTATTCATTTATGTACAAAACTGTGAAAATTATCCATTAATCATGCAATTGGTTGTTAAAATCGTTTATCGATTAACAGAATTTTAACATTGCATTTTCAATTACGATTGCCTCACTAAGAGTGCATTAAAAATAGATAAACTGACATGCAACTGATACGTGATAATCGCTTCATAAGAGAATGTGATCGATAAAAGAAACACTTTAATTGTTGTCTCGGTGCATTTGTGACACCAGTTAGATAAATAACTTGAAAAGTTCACAAAAATGTATTTTTCTTGCACAGTAACTTTTGTTAGTTTTAATGTAAAGTAGCCATTAACTACTGTCGATTTCTGAAAACTCCAACAAATAAAAAAATTCGATCGCTACCAAATCTATTTATATTATATAATAAAATTTCACATAATTATGCTCACTTATTCCAGTAACAATAACTAACCAAAAATGGCCTGGAGGCATGATGGCCACGACGTTAGAATTACGATGACGAGGTCATTCATTTGGCTGCTAGTTTGGTCAATATCAAATGCATACGACCCTACGTTAGTAGATAGGTGAATCACCTAATCATGCAACATAACCAACACCAAGTTCAACTCAGCCTTCCATCCCTCCGGGGTAGTTAAATTGGCTGTGATCAAGGTGGGGCACGTTCATCTGTGTTGGACAACAGGTAACATTTCATAATCCCATATGGCAGGTGATGATCCACAGCTCTGAGATAAGTTCCTGCAAAGAGCTATAGACGTTAATTCTTTGAATATCTCGCTAAAAATACCTCAGTGATGACGTTGCCGTCAGAATCGGTGTAAGTCCGTGAGGTTGTCTTTGACTCTCTGGTAGTGGTAGAAGGACTAATTTCCAATGCTCCGGCGGCTGCTGGCTTGCTACGTAGCAGTGCCATGTGGTCATCTTGGTACGGAGGCAGGACCTCTTCATCCTCTTCCTCTCCATCACCGCCAGCCTACACACATATTACACACAACTTTGGGACTTGATCAGATATCATCTCCATGACTGTTTTCCATTACCAATTAGCGACTGATCGTCCATCAACTCTGCCATCAAGTTGATGGCCGATTATTGGCCGATCAAGACTGATGATTGAACATGGCGATCTGCAGTTGGTTGCTTATTCGCACCAGAAACATAGCTTCACTTCGCCGGTCAGAACGGCAATTCGTGCATTAAAATAAAGATCCAGTCATGGCGATCAATAACTACTGATCAATTTATAATGTGTATAGTGTTTCGGGAAGAAATAAAATGGACAGATGCCCCCATATTAATTTACGATAGAACGTATTTTTGACAGCAGCTGATATGGACGATATCGTTGCTATGACAATGTTTACTGGCCACGGCATTCACTCGCAGCACAACACTGCAAATCGGTTTCACTGTCAGCCAATCAGATTGGCATAAAGTTGGCTCAGTTGACGGCGAATCAACAAATCGCGGATCACGTAACTGGAGATCAAAAATGTATGGAAAAACGAAACGGAGTTGATCGATGATCAATTTAGAACTCCAAGTTGATCGGAGATCAGTAAATCGAAGATCAAATTTGATTTGACTGGTGACGGAACAAGAAATCTGACCTAATGCTCATGAGACGCGTGAGAGCCCATAGCAGTTCATGTTCACAGGCAATCTTGGTCTATCTCCATCCATTTCATCGCAATTCACTCCTTTGCAGCCAAAAATTGCCAAAAATCACCCAAAACCCTTATTTTTAGGGTTCAAGGTCAATCAAAGTCATCAATATTGACAATCCTAAGAAGCTCGTCGCTAGTGCTTGTTATGTTAAGCAGCATGTCTGTGCCTATCTGCAGCCATTTTCACGTTAGACAAGCCAACAGTGGATAAATAACCACTTTTTAAGAAGGGAACCCATATTTGATACCCGCGTGCGCAGGCCTCCTTGAACCTAGAGGGTCCGGACTTAAATTGCTAAAATCCACACTCAATGCTAAAAATTTCGTATGCAAGTTGTCTTGGTCTCTCTCCAGCTATGTCAGCGCAATTCACTCTTGAAATACGTGTTGCAGCCCGAAATCGCGAAAAAATTTACCTATTTTGGGAGTTCAAGGTCATCAATGTTGACATTTCTAAGAAGCTCGTCGCCAGTGCTTATTATGATAAACAGCATGTCTGTGCCTATCTGCAACCATTTTCTCGTTAGACGAGCCAATAGCAGCAAAATAAAGCCTTTTTAAGGTGGGTGCCCCTCTGTCTCCCCCTCATTTGTGGGGACCCCCTTCACCCAGTGGCATGACATTTTGTCACAAAATACTAGAGACTCTTAGCTATCATATGGTGTAAACCAGAAATCTCTGTCTCACCTGGTCTTGGAATGGTACCAGGTTGTGACAGACACCAAGACACCAAGATAGAATTACCATAGCTAATATGCGCTATAGCTAGCTCTCGCGAGTAAAAACCAAACCTTCTTAAGATGTGTTCACAACTACAGAAACAAAGTGAAATGAAAAAAATGGACAAAACTAAAATAAACTGATCAACGGACTTCAGTTTGGTTCAGTCCAATCCAGTCCATTTCTGTAGCTGTGAACTCGCCTTTGGAGACAGACACGACAAAGACAAGCACAGAGAAAGACAGGCACAGGCCAGACAAAGAAAACATCGGTACAGACACAGAGACAGATAAAGTCTAGAAAGACAGTTACATTTCTGCTGCTGGTCATGACGACGTTGACAGTCGTCTGTCTGGTTGTCGTAGTTGTTGTATTAGCTGTCATCGTTTCAGTCTACAGCAATACAATGCAACAAGATTCTTTTAATACAATTGCGAACAGACTGCTATGAAAGTACAAATATCGCAAACAAATAACTGCAATGTAAGACGGTACAGAGACTAGTGATGGGCAGATGGTGAAATACAATTTAAATGCAATAACTGCACCAATATTGATACAGCCTGTAGGCTGCAGGCTGGTGGTTCATGGGAACGAAATGCACGATTACAAAATTCAACAAAAAAAATATTAAAATAAAATGCACAATGTGATAAAATAACTAACAGATGTCTTTCAATAGCACTTTACTTATAAATTTTTAATATCAACAACAACAAAAACAAAATAGTTGCCAATAAAAACATCAATTAATTAACCGCTCAACAGATCAGACAAAAAGTTGGCCAGCTGTCAAACCACCGAATCACTGAAATGAGTTAATGCTCAATGCATTAATCAACGAAGATGCTCTACACAGAGCTCGTTTAGATGCTACAGGGTGTGCCAAAAAATGACCCAACTTGTTTTTGTCCGAACTTTGTCAAATCTCCACCAAATTTGATAATTTTTTGCATTCAGATAGCCAAGACGACAGAAAAATGTAAGGTACACTCATTGTCTAACTCACATAATTTATGTCAACGCATTACCATGTTAACGCAGATGCTCCAAATTGTTACATTACGCGGTGATTATCAGTATCAGAGTGCTCACTTTTTTATTATCAATTTGACAGAAAGTGCTATGTGATGTAATAATTTTGTGATATTAAATATTTTACGCTTAAAATAGCAGACAACAAAACAACTGATTGATGAGCTAAGAAAAACACATTTTATCCATGAATGAGTGCTGTGCATTTTGATTAGGCCAGCCGAGAAGGTGGGGTAAGGGGGAAGTAAGCTTCCCCAGGCCCCGCAACATTTGGAGGCCCCGCCGTCACTCAAAAACACAAAGTACACTAGAATGCAGCATTTTAAAAAGAAGGGCCCCACAAAAATGTTTCCCCGGGTCCCACTGTGGCTCTCGATGAGCCTGATTTTGATCAGTTGATTATTAATGCTGTTGTCAGCCACTGTATACCCTTTGGGCATAAGTTGTAATAATTTGGAAGCAAGTTGTTACACAAATTATAATTCTGCTAAATAAATCACATTTTAGTTTATTATGTGCTTAATAAGGTTGTTAAAACTTTGCTTACACAACAATGGAGCACTATGCAACAATTTGGAGCATCTGCATTTTACATGGTAGTGCGTTGACATAAACTACATGAGGTAGACAATGAGTGTACCTTACATATTTCTATCGCCTTGGCTATCTGTATGCCAAAAATTATCAAATTTTGTTCAGATTTGATGAAGTTCTGACAAAAACAAGTTGGGTCATTTTTTTGGCACACCCTGTATTTGGCCAGGTGACTGTTTGCAGACAGGTAAATCATCTCGATAATTATATAACCAACCACCAAGGTCAACTCAGCCTTCTATTCCACTGGAGTAGGTAAAATGAGTACTGGCCTGCTTGGCTGTGGGTGGGTAAGGTAAAGTATGTTCACCTGTGTTAGGTGGTGGGCAATACTGCATAATCCCTCATGGCATACGATACTTGATAGATCTGAAACGGACTCACGTAAACAGCCTCTTTTAACCTTTAAAGGTAACCAGTGGCATCAGGAGTTCAAAAAATTAAAAAGGGAGTTGACAGAAAAATTAGAAACAGGAAGCCGCTGTTTCTCGACAGCCAGCAGCAAATTTCCAACAACGTAGATCGTGGGTGCTCAAAATTAGCCAAAAATTCGTCAAAAATAAATAATTTCCGAAACCAAATTTTTAGACAAGAAAAAATGTTTCAACAGATTGAAGTTAAAATTTAGAAGGGCTGGGAGCTGCCCCTCTGCTCCCCTCCCCTAACATGACATCACTAACAGTGTCTACACTGAAGGAAACTCACAGGAGGCACTCCGGCGGCAGTGTATGATGAAGACATGACATCATGCTGGTCCGGAGGCGAAGGTTTGCTGTATCCAACCATGGAGCCAGACAACAGAGCCACGTGACTATCCTGTGTTATATTATCCATTCAATCAACCAATCAATGGATCAACCAATGATTCGAGTCCACTATTCTGAAAGTCTACTATTCCCACTAACCCTAAGGCTGACCCTAACCCTAACCGTAACCTTAACCCAAACGTTAGCACTCTGGTGCATATCTGCACAGTGGACTTACAGTACAGTAGACCTTAGGAATAGCGGGCCGGTACACAACCAATCAATCGATCGATCAAAAGATAAACTGATCAATAATCAACTGATCAATCCATCCGTCAATCCACTGATCAATCACACAATCAGTGGATCAATCGACCAAATCAAATTAGTACAATATTTGTTTATTAACTTCGTCTTCCAGAATACAAAACATGCACACATTATGTTACACATTATTAAAATATTCAAACGTTTCGACAACATACACAACAACACAACTCGATCATCAATTTATCTATCAATAAAACAAACAAATAAATAAATAACTACAAAATAACTAATCCAGTCTTCAATGTAAGACAGCTACAAATAGTTCTGGTCTGTTCCAAGATGCTCAGTTTAAGGGCCAATGAAAATGAGAATTAAAGAAGCTAACAGCTAACCCAAGTTTAGCTGAAAAAATGCTGTAGAAACACTGTAATTTTTGTATTGTATCTTACTGAGTTACTCCAGTCTTGGCCAGATCCTAGCAATAACTTTAGAAGTTATTCTTTTGGGCTGAAATGCCTAAAATTTTGTTATCAATATTCACGCATATTATTCAGCAGACAGTGCACCTATGATCAAATGTTCAACAACTACAACAACAACAAATGCTACTACTACTACTACTGCTACATACCTCGTCTTCAAATCCTGCCATTGGCACAGTGGAAGTCCTTGTGTTGTCCCCTCCACTGTCAACGCTGTAGCCTCCCGCTGGGGTCGGCTTACGACGATCCGACAGAGTCAAGGTGTTCGTGGTGCTGCGCTGCTCAGTGTAGTAATTCTCAGCCCTATCTGTGCTGTACCCTGTAGCTGCAACAACGACAAATACAACTACTGCAATTTCTATGAAACCACAACTACAACAACTACTAGTACAACTACAACTACACTTTGTCAAAATGTTTCGAGTGCTATGCTGCTTAGTGCACAGTGTAGTACTAGTTTACAGCAGGATCTGTGCAACACGCTGTAGCTGCAATGATGACAACAACTACAACTACAACTAGCAACAACGTGTTTTTGGTGCTTCACTGTTCAGCATCGTAGTTCTCTGCACAGTCTATGCTGTACCCCATAGCTGCAACAACAGCCACAACTACTAAAAGAACAACTACAACTACTAGTACAACAACTACAGCAACTACTACTAAAACTACCAAAACTACTAAATGCTGTGAAAACACTATCACGATCAAACTTGTCACTTTTATGATTCCAGCATTATAAAATAACAGCAAAAAGAAATACGAGTCATTGAAAGCTCTGTCAAAACTTGTCAGTACAAAGAACTTCATACAGCTAATAGAATTGTTGTCTGCAAATGATAACAAATCAAAGCACCAGCAAAATCTATTCAGTTTTCTTCCAACTGCTCAACAAAATTCTGTCACAATCCATTCACAATTTTCTGAATAACGCAGCTGACAAAAAGGCAAACATAAAAACATAAAAACTTGTTCGCTGAATCCACTGAATGTTTAAGCAGGGGACGCAAACGTCACAAACAGGTAAACCACTCTACAAAGAAATGTGCTGTAATAGACTTAGGGCGGGTTTCTGGATCTTAACTGGCTGGTCAAGTTAGTGTTAACTGACAGATTTGCATAACTCGTGTTTCCCGTTGCACTAACCAACGGTCAAAATGGCCAAAAATTTAACTGGCCGAAATCGGCCAGTTAGCTAACCGTCGATCGTAATTATCGTATTTAACATCATATCATATTTGACATCAGAACTGACGTCACTGTAAAACTGTTCATTGTTAGAGATGTGCAGATAGTAAAATTATTAGCTATGTGAAGGAATGTTGTTGTTTTAGTAGCAAAGCATTTCCTCGATTTGATTTTATTCAATATGGCCGACACGCGTTGAGTTATATGCTTGTACAAGTGACCGTAAATGTTCCACTCATATGAGTGAAGCTTCTATCAGCCGTAAGCCAAAACCCGGACTCATACTCATACTTGTGTCTGTGTGAACGCAGCTTTAACCCAGGTAATTTCCCAAGTTAGCCTTGTAGTTAACCCTAACCCATGCATGGAACAATTGACCTCTAATCGACTGCACTGCAAGAAGCAATTTTCTGCCTAAAGATGACAATATTAACAACTACTTCAACTACTAGAGACTGTTACCCTGTGTATCGAGGGTGTCCGTGGGTCCATGTGACTGCAGTCTTCTAACCGGAGCTCTGTGTACAATGGGTGCAGGTTTTCCAGTGTCCCCTGCCACGGCCAGTTGATGCTGTGTACGGCCCGGATAGCGGAACTTCGAACCAACCTTTGGAAACGCGGCACGCTCCGGGTCCAATGGCTTGTTCAGTCTAAACACAAGCAGTAAAGATTAAGTCACAAAAATTACAAAAAAACTATGTTAATTATGTGTGTGCGGCATCGCTACGTGGCAGCCACGTTTTCCGTGTGTCCGACAAATTTGTACGAACACTGTGGCCGTGCGCATTTCTACTTGCTGAAAGTATAACTGCGTAGAACGCAGTCTGGAGTACGAAAGTTCATGCCGTTTTCTGCGGTGCCGTGCCCTTGTGGAATATATCGACTGGAAAACTAGGCTTTGTGCTCAACCCTATCTAGACTGGTGGCCGCGGCCATGTTCCATGTGTCCTACATGTTCAGCCATGTGACTAGGACTACAGTCATTATCAGCTGCTGAGGCTATGGCTGCAAGCCAAGTACAGCTTTGCTGATGTCACTCGCCGCCAGGTGTGGTCTGCAAGACTTGGACGTAAGAGGTCCAGGCCCCGCGGCCATCGCGGAGATCAACACTAAAATGCAGCCGCCAACAAAACCATCAATCAGCTAATCGACAACTTGACATCGTCTTGCCGCTGTTTGCTGGATGACCTGTGATGTTTGCCTGAGATGCCGTTCAGATGTGGATTGTGTGTGGCACCTCTACCTTGGCAGCCACATTTTCCGCATGTCTTGGACGTTCGTCAGACCACCAGACATTGTCACACGTGACACACTGTCACAGTTTCCAAACAGTCATACACAGCTTGTCGTAACAAAAAGTGTAACCTTTACAGAAAGTTTAACCTTTATGAAACACAAAACACAAAAAACAACGAAAACCTAAAATTGTAAGAACTGCCGACTATAATTGTGCATACCAGTATGTATCAAAAATGGCAGTTCTAATAATCTTCCAGGCTGTTTTCCTCCAGACAGTCATCAGTCTCATAACGCCGTATATTGGAGGACAATTACTAACTAATATTATATTAATATGCACTGAAGAATTGCTAACCTGAAAAAAGCATGATGTTCCACGGCAGACTGCCAGAGTCTCTTGGCCAAATCGTACTTCATCTTGTACTTGTAGACAGGCGCCTTGTCACTTGGCTATATTACAACAACAGTGACATGAAATAATACTACGAACTCACACAACTACCACAAACAACTACAACACATACGAACAACCACTACAAAGCCTGTCACAGTTAAGTTCACATAACTAATGTAATGAAGACAATTATTGCGATTACTGTTACTATTATTAAATCACACAAGCAGCAAAAAATTAAAATAAAATTTTTAATAATTATAAACACATTCACAGCAGTTAGCTAAAGCAAATTATGACAATGACAGCTAACAAAATAAAAAAAAGCCCAGCATGCTTCATCAAAACCCAATCGGCAAGTATCTGATTTTATGCTTTAAGCTACATATCCTAATTTTTTTTTATTTCATTTTATTTTATAATTATTAGCTCATGTATTTTTGTGCATTCCACGTACAATTTCAAATGAATAAATTAAACTCTAACTGACCCTGGGAGGTCTAATCTTGATGGTAAATCCACTGCGATTGTACGAAAAGTGAATGATTTTCTGCCACGGCCAGCGATAGATGCCGAGACGATCTTTGTAGACCGACAGACCGTGGGACGATACGCCAATGTTCACATCTCCCTCTACTTCCTGAGCATTTCGCACCTACACACGGTGGCCCAGTGAACATTTGCAGCAACACAGGTAAAGGTTAAGGTAAAACTCCCGTAGTCAACAGCGCTGTTTCACAGTACTAGGTCTATAGGGCAGTGTTCATCTCCGTTTCAAGGCCCTGAGCCAGCAGTGAGCCATGGCTCAGTTACATGGGCGGTAGGCCAGACCTCTCTCCGATATACTACCGTTACCTTCCTGGTGGTGAGGCTGGTACCAAATTGTACTGCTTGGTGACAAAGCCACATGTGGGTTGGGTGAACAACTTGTCCAGAGTCGTTACCTGGCAGTGCACCAGGTTGGAATCGAACCGGGGACCTACGGGTCACCAGTTCGATACGCTACCGCTATACCACCAAGCTACACTAATGTGGCAGCAATACAGAGTGCGCAGTAAATACTAGCAACAATTAGTCGCAACAGCTGCAGCAATAAACGTCCAGTCGATCTCTGTAAACCGATAGACTACGAAATGATAGTTCTTCCTCCACATCTTGAGCACTGTCTAATGTTTACACAAAGTTGGCCAGTAAACACTTGCAACAACTTCTAAAACAGGCAGACCACAATCCAGTCTACATCCAAAAATCGATGGTTTAACTCTAGGTCAAGTCACTATCAAGTGAGTATTCTGAGATGGATGACTGTCTGTGGATAGGCAAACCATCTCGGTATATAACTGATACCCACGTCAACTCAGCCTTCCATCCCTCTGGGGTAGGTAAATCAAGTACTGGCTGTCTGGCTGGGGCTAAGATGGGGCATATTCACTTGTGTTGGGTGACAGATAACACCATGTGATCCGATCCCATATGGCAGGTGATGTTTGACAGCTCTGTGATCGAGTCAACATAAAGAGGTATAAACGATTTTTAACCCTTCAGCCTTTAATGTACATTTACATCGTTCTCCTCTCATCCGGAGCAATACACTTGAAATGTTGCCAGAGCACTGAATATCTCAGAATCAGTCTGTTCAATACATTTATCCCAGACAATATCACATGCACGACTGACACCATACTGTTCTATGCTGTAAGATACTTTTGCAAGGTAAAGTCCTTACACAGTTGGAGTGAGATGGTACATTAGTTGCTGATGCACACAGCTGTGTGTAGTGTTTGCAATCCCGGGATCCCGACTGTTTTCACCAATCCCAAATCCCGGGATTGGCAGCATCTCAATCCCGGGATTTCTGGATTACAAAAATTCATTAAAATAGTATTTTTTCGAGTATTAAATGATACAAACAACAATTCTAGTTGTCAGATGAATAAAATATTCTACGTGTCCCACTCCTTGCTGTGCAATGTTAATTGTATTTTGACAGTCACGGTCAAGAGTCTACAGTTCAGACATACCTTCCGTCGTGGCCTACTAAATTCTATGCATGAAATAAATCCACTGCATATAGTAAAATAACAAGCAATTTGTAAACCTAATCCCGAAATGGGATCCTGGGATTACAAAGATCCAAGATTGAAAATTCAATCCTGGGATAGCTGTATGTATGATATCTATAATGCTGATGGTGATAACTACTCACGATGGCACGATGAAGGTCAACACCGTAGAATGCAAGCAACTTGGCGTTGTCAAGATAGTTCTTCTCTGCCTCCGGAGGTGTCTGGCCACTACAACAACAACAACAACAACATTACAACAACTACTAGTACTATTACAAACCAGTTCATCACATACAGTTTGAGCACAATTGGCATGAATTTACTGTATTCACCACTATTACTACCACTGATACTACTAATAATAGAACAACTACAAGAATGTACAACTACCAAAAAACTACTACTACTAACCAGTTCAAACGTGGAGTCTTGCAAATAGTCTTTTGCAACAGACTGTATAAACTGGACATGTTTGACGTACTCATTACCACTGCTGCTACTACTAATACTACTACTATTACTACAACTACAAAGCCAGACTGTGGTTACAAAACAATCTGGCAGTTGAACTTCGAGAGAAAAACATCACGTATAAACATTTTATGCATCTACTATAAGACGTTTCTGTCTAGTTGAGGCTGCAGCGCATTGTGACTTTTTTGTAGCTGGCCAGAAGTATTCTTACCTACCTACAGACAACTACAACAGTACGCAACTATTACTACAATAGACTTCGATTCATGAAGTGAAGTCTAGCAACCTTCCGTCTGGTTATAACAAACTGAAGCACTCAGCAGCACTAATAGGCCTACTACTAATATTACTAAAAATAAGGATCGATTGTTCCATGCCTAGGTTAGCTCATGCATTTGCTAACCAAACGTTAAATTTAAACTCTAAAGTTAACCTTGTACACATTGTTGTATGCCAAGTTTTGGCTTAGAACAACGTGTCATGAATTAAAACGGGTAATTCCCTGAGTTAACTTTGAGATTAATCCTAACCTGTGCCTGAAACAATCGACCCTAATACTACTACAACAGTGTGCAACAACTACGACAACAACTACCACTACAACAGACCGATTCATGACATGGAGTCTCGCAATCTTCTCAAGCAGATCTTCCGTTTGATTTGGCACAAACTGCATATCCTTGATGTACTCAATCCCGGCCCCGTGCTCATCCACGTCGTAGTCACCGATGTCTGATTGGACGGCGTAAGAACCGAGCAGCTGGTGAGTCACAAACGAAGCTGGAACCCTGCCACACAGAATGAGATAAATCAACGTACTAAAGAAAATATCAAAAGTGGTGAATCAAGTCAACTCAGCCTTATATCCCTCCATGGTAAGTAAATCAAGTATCAGCTTGCCTGTATGGCTAGGGTTAAGGTCGGAAATGTTCACCTGCATTGGGAGGCAGGTAAAACTGTGTGATCTCATTTGGTAGGTGATGTTCCATAGCTCTGCAGTGGCTATGACATCTGTGGTGGCATCACATCAGAATGTCACATGCCATATGGGATCACGCAGCATTGCCTGCCATCTGTCACCCCTGAGGCAGGTTAACATGCCCCACCTTAACCCCAGTCAGACAGGCCGATTTACCTACCCCAGAGGGTTAAAAGGCTGAGTTGACCTAGGTGGCTGGTTACATAAAGAGATGGTTTACCTGCACGCATGCAGACACCCACCTAAGTTCTAACCTAAGCTGGCGTACAGCACTTTGTTGATCGAACAAAATGTGTTACTGCTATGCCAAGCCACCAGTAGGAAGCCACACGCCATGAGACAAACTGTATGATTGGATGAAACACTAGCAAATAAGCAGTGTCTGCAATCTGACTACATAATATTATGGCACTATGTGTTTCAACTGATCGACAGATAACAATAATTCAGCAGCCAAAAAAGATTCCAAGATAAAATTATCATCCAAGGTTGACGATTTTCATCTCATCTGACATGATGAATGCGATTTCCTATTAGTGATCGATAGCAACCTTGACCTTATTTCATACCATTGTGCCTAAATGTCCAGTGTGTACCGACCTTCAAGATCATCCAAGGTCAATGATTTCTATCTCATCTGAAATGACGTATGCCACTTCCTATTAGTGATTAATAGTAACCTCGGCCCTATCTCTCACTGTTTCCAAGATAAGGCCACTTATAGCTTAAAACTGTCTGTTGAATATTGTGACCAAAGCACTGCAGACAGACACATGATTATTGACAGCCTATAGGAAGCTGCTACCGCCCTATCCAATGGTACCATCGCAGACCGCCTTCACTTACTGTTTAGCCACAATACTGCACGACTGGTATACAACAGTGCATTATGACCCTTCAAGGTCATCCAAGATGAATGATTTTGATGACATTTGAAAGCCAGTATGCGACTTACTATTAGTGATCAATAGTAACCTAAGCCCCATTTTGCACCATTTAGTCACAATACATCCATGACAGACGGATGACAACCGTGACAACAGCTCGACCGTTGCTTAAGTACGGTCGACTAAAAACTGACAAACTGCACATAAACAGTAATGTTCCTTACTTTGCCATAAGGATGTCCAATCGCAGCTGCAGAAACAGCAGATATCTGCAACAGATAGCAAATCGAACTCAGGCAAACTCAGCTTCTGTTTACTGTTTACTCGTAACACACTCGACAAACCACGAGTGTGGAACAGTCTACCGATGTCCACTCCCGACCCATCACTGACATTCATTGTTTTCATCAACAGACTCAAGACTCATCTGCCTGGACAATAGCTGTGACTTTTGTGATTTAAAATAGTGAGTGAATGAGTGAATGAGTAGGGTTTAACATCCCACCCGACAGAGTATAGATCATTTTGGGGACAGCCTTTCCAGGCAAAATTGCACATACACACAACAACAGAACAGAAAGTTTAACCTTTACAGATAGTTTAACTTTTATAAAACACAAAACACAAAAAAACGACCTAAACCTAAAATTGTAAAACCTGCTGATTATGATGGAAGCCTGAATTGACCTTATAGGTTGGTTATATACCAAAATGCTTTACCCATTCAACTAGTAACCTTATAACTGCAACACGACTGGTAGTTAAAACCATGACCAACCAAACTGCCGCCAAGCTTTCTATGCTGCAGTTATTTCGTAAATCAATTAATTATATTTCTAATAGCATTGCACACTAAAGTGTGGCTCGGTAGTCTAACGGTAACATGTCGGACTTGTAATCCTGAGGTAACTCAGAGTCTCAGGTTCGACTCCGCACCAGGACACTGCCGGGTAACGACCTTAGGCAAGTTGTTCACACATGTGCCTCTGTCACCAAGCAGTATAATTTGGTACCGGCTTCACCGCCTGGACATAAACAGGCACACCGCGCGATACACTGGCCCTGTATCCGTGGTCTCGCAGTGTAAAAACTGGTGTCTGGATGAAGGCCTTAGGAAATGGAGAGCAGTGCCGCCCTATGGGCCGTAAGGCTCGGGAAGGACTTTACGTTTTTTTATTGCACACTACGATCATGGCCACAGCAATGGGAGACTGCATTTGCAGTCAGTCTCCCGTCCAGCAGATAAGGTAAGACAAGATGCACTACAACCCCAGCAAATAAGGCTGTAAAATAAATAAACAATTAAGCCGACTTATGTAGCTAAGTGACTAAAGCACCAAAGATAAAACAACAAACTAAACTGTGTACTGTACACCATGTTAAAAAAAACATCCAAGACTTTTTTGACTGTAACTTAAAGAAAGATTATCAGATGATAATAAAATAATTTTGACACCAATATGTCTGAAGCAACTGGCAATAAAATGGCTGTCTAATTTTCCACTGCACCCAATGTCTGCCTTTGCATTACCTGGGGAAACAAAATTAACGAAATATTGCATTTTTATCCTATTTTGCCTGTTCGAGTTTTCCCAGGTAGTGCAAAAGCAGACATTTGGTGAGGTGGGAACTAAAACGGTCATTTGATAGCAAGTAGTAATGCAAATGTTTGCAAAATTATTAAAATCTGTCAATCCTTCTTCAAGTCACAATCGATAATGTTGGGGGTGCTTTTTGATGTAATTTTGTTCATTTCAACTCATATACTGTTGGTTCTGTTTTCCCCAGGTAGTGCAGAAACAGACATTGGGTGAGGTGGAATACTGAACGGTTGTTAGATGGCCAGTTGTGCCAGAAATATTTCTACTGAAAATTATTACAATTGGATATCCATTCTTTCAAGTGACAATCGATAATGTTTGGGATTTTTTTTCCGGACAAGGTGTATAAAAAAACAGCTAGTGACCTGGTAAGTTCAGAATGGAGGTCGGTCGTTGGCTCGGGAGGATAAAACTTCACTTCAAACGAGAACAGAACAGTACGTTCTATGAACAACAAAGCAAAGCAAACAGACATCCAATTCCAAATATACTAATATTACCTTTTATCAGATCTCTACTGCATAAATGCAGAACAGCATCTTTCACCATTCATTGTTTCCTGCTAATTATAACAATAAACTAAAACTTATATAGTGCAGAAGCACCAAATATTTTTACAGTTTTGTAAATTAGTTAATAGCACACAAAAATGTTTTCAAATAATGACAAAAATAACAAGAACGGAATAGGCCTACATTATCTTTTTCTCCGTTTGGATGTTTCTCCAAGCGCTGCATTTTACATTTTAAAAAACTACATTAAAATTCTGGTAAGGCTGTGTCGAAAGGGATACGCACAGTTTTCGGCTGGTGCTCTGAAGATGCACCAAATCTAGTGAGCAAGTGATCAGTGATATCTGGGGCGGGCCATGAGTTTTTGCAGGACAAATGCCGCTTCCATTAGCCAACCGAAAATGAAAGCAGTGACAGAGCAGAAGTCAGCAAATGCAATATTCCATAGAAAGCAGCACAAACTACAGCACTGAGACCAGCTAAATCTAACAATTTCATGTATCTATCTGTGTCATGAACTGACAGTGCCCCATTACACAAAAAACACAATAAGAAGTTATAATAAACACGATCAATGACAAAAACTTCCAAAAATAACAATCAGTGATCAGGTTGAGAGATATGATGAATATTCACATACTTTTTATCTGGCTGCTGATTGGCTTGTCCAGGTGCAACCAAAACTACACTTGCACGCAACGTAAACAAAGAACATATGCAAATGATACATGTTCATGTCAAATTGACAATCAATACAGGGTCACTTAAATTAGATCTGGACTGCTTTTGTGGCATTGACAAATTAGTAATGGTTGGTAGCAGAAAGAAATGTGACATGGCTAAAGTTTCAGAATTTTGTCTGGAAAAGTGAACAAGAAATTTGAGCTAATGCTCACGAGATGCACAAAAGCCTGAAACAGTTCCTGTTCGCAAACTGTCAGTCTATCTCCAGCCATTTCATTGCAGTTCATTCTTGGAGTGTGCGCTGCAGCCGAAGATCGCAAAAATCAATAAAAACCCCTTATTTTAGAGGCTCAGGGTCTTTAAAAGTCATCGATGTTGAAAAAAGCTCGTAACTAGTGCTTGTTGTGATAGGCAGCATGCCCATGCCTATCTGCAACCGTTTTCATGAAAGACTAGCCAACAATGGTAAAACAAAAAATTTGAGCTAAGGCTCACAAAACGCGTAAAAGCCTATAGCAGTTCCTGTGCACAAACTGTCAGTCTATCTCCAGCTGTTTTCACAAAAGACTGGCCAACAACGGTAAAATAACGACTTTTACGGGGGTAAAGCTTTTGATGCCCTCGTGTGCAGGTTTCCTTGAACCTAGAAAATTGAGACTTGTACCGTCGAAATCTACATTCAATGCTGAAAATTTCATGCGCAGCTTCTCCATGTCTATCTCAATTGGTTTCACCGCAATTCGCTCTTGAAAAGTGTCTCGCAGCCCAAAATCTCCAAAAAATCCATAATAAACCCTATTTTAGCGTTCAAGGTCATCCAAGGTCATTGAAATTGGTGGCAATCGAGAGCCAGTGTACGACTTCCTATTAGTGATTAATAGTAACCTAGGCCCTATCTCGCACCGCTATTGAGATATAGCGACATATTGGCCAAAAATCGCAAATTTTTCCCACCCGGCCACCACCCTCTCATTTAGCACCCTCGATCATGGTGATCCCCTTCAAATTTATGGAAAAGCTTTACGGTTTCTGAAACTAGAGTCTTCCGAGAAGCCGACGGTGAAGATTTGGTGATCCTAGCTTGCACCATTTTTGACTGATCCACCCGTGAGACAAGTGGACGTACAGACAGACGGACAGAATTGTGATGGCTAAGACATGCTAAAACAGTAGCTGCTTTCACCTGCAAAAATTCTGAACATCAAGTTAATCGAAGATCAGTAAATCGGAGATCAAAATGATTTGATTGGTGATGGAAAAACTGGACCTAATACTACTACAACTAACCTTGATGCTATTGCCATTAAGATTTCAGATGCTGAACTATAACTACAACTGCAACTGCAACTATAACTACTACAAAATCTACAACTACAACAACAACAACTATGACTACTACTACAACAACAACAACAACTGCTACTACAACTGACCCTGACACCATTGTCATCAAGATATGATATGCAGAAGTAATCTCTTTCCTCCAGTTCCAGTCTCTTACAGACCTCATCAAACAGCATCTGTCCGGTAGCCTTGGCCTACATCAGACATTCACACACTAGAGCTAATAACATTTCCATAGACAATGCTCTCCAGGGTTAATAATGATAATAATTTAACGATAATGTCAGACAGTGGTGACATACAGCAAAGCTGACCAGTCCAACCACAAAATACAATTACAATTTTACAATATACAATAAAATGACTATGCCTACATAAATACTCCAAGTCATAAAATTTACAGAAAAAAATAAGGTTTCAGACACTCGGGCACATACCCAAAGCAACATCTGGGATTGTTATTGCATAAATTCACTTAAAAAACCATTTAAGCACCAAATCCTGCAACAAACTTAATATCTAGAGATAAAATGTCACACATCTATATTCATTGTAAATGGCAGCACAGTACAACAATTAACATAGACAAAACTTATCTGAACTTAACTAATGATACAGTTCAACTGATATTAAAATATTACTAAACTCTCAAACCCATGACTTTGCAATTTCTGGATAATTGATAAAGGTAAAGGTAAAGTCCACGTACTTGCTATAGCGCTTCTTACATGCTTCTTCAAGACCAGAAGCGCTTTACGATATTGGAAGTGGCAGCTGATTGGCATGAGCTAATGATACCGCAGCGCACTATGCGGCCATCCATTGCCTGCGCGAATGAACAATTGGACCCGCGGTTTGCAGCAAGCAGACATACCACCGCCCCAATCAGCCACACTAGGCCTTCACCCCGTAGCCCGTAAGCTACTACTCATTTCCTGTCCCACGAAGGGTAGGAGGCTGAGTTGGCAAAAGTCATTCCTGCACACCTCTATTAGGCACCGTGGCCTGAAAATTTTTGTGCTTCCGGTTGCAGCCAACAAAAAAATAGGGATGAAGCCAAAATTATTTTTATTTTTATTTCATGACATTTTACGTAACATTACACAAAAGCTCATAAAATAAGGTGACATCCTAGATACCCATATACCCATGCATGAAAGTCTAAGTAAAAGAAGATACTGCAGCATAACAGACTGCTGTGACTAGATGTAAAGTTTTTTCAGTAAAACCTTGAAAGCAAACTAAAAACTGTACTAATCTTTCTCAGGGTTGAATAAAAAATTTAGGAACGCAGGAATATTTTTAGGCCTAGCTGGGTGTTTGTTTATAAATGTTTCTAATGTCCTAATATTGTTGTGTCGTTGTAGAAGCACTGCCCATCGTCCGACTGCAGTTCTGCCGCAAGAGACTGCAGCTGATTAAAACTGCTACAACGCACGGACTTTGCTGTTTGTTTCCTACACAATCAAACAACGCAACAAACGCGTAACGTGTTACCGTTAGCTTTCCGTGACCGCCATTTAACTCCGTTTTTTTGTTTCATTCACTTGTTGTCAAGCTGATGCTTCAAAACCGGCGACTTAGGCCTATGCACCGTTATAAGTCTCGTTGTTCATTTGTTTACATAAGAGCGTGTTTTGTCAAGTTAAAACATTTAGGGGGGGAACGAAGGCTGTTGGGACACGCTGGAAGACGCAAAGGCCAAAAGCGGGTGTGGAGTTTTGAGAAAGGGCAGTGAGCCTAGCGGCATCGTGGCTTAAAAAGTTGAGGAAAAGGGCAGGAAATTGCAATTTTTAGAAATTCCAATAGAAGAAATTATGGATACTCAACATTGTAATTTTGTCCCGAAATTTTCTAAAATGGAAAATTGCCAGCTCTAAATTTTGTATTTTTTGGATGAAAATTGTTCGACAAAAAAAAGTTTTTTGACAGGCTAAAATTTTGAGGGGAGGCGACAGTTGTCCTCTGTCTCCTTTTACGACGCCAGCGAGTGAGCCCTTTCTTCATCAGTTAAGAGGTTTGGGGAGCATTCCTGTAGCTCCCTTCCCCTTAACGGGGTTTGGGCCAGACTCTCACCGCGTGAAGGGTTCTGCTATTTTCAACGCTTTGGGTGGCCGATCCTGACACCACAGCGTGGCTATTATTTGATAACAAAAATATGCCCATGACTGCTGTTTGAGGGGATTCTAGTCACGTTTGAGGGGAAAAGCCTCCCCAAGAGATTCCTGCATGGATGAAACGCCGCGCATTGGATAATAATGATCTGGGAAGCTACTGGGAAATGCGTCATTGCATACGTCGTAAGCACAATATTGCTAAACATTATTTTCAGAATTTTCATACGACTACGTAGTGGTTAGCAATGTCGTTGGTTGCATCAACGTAGTTAATCAACACCGAACCCGGTCAGTACTTGGATGAGCTACCGTCGGTAGACGAGTAGGTCTACCACACCATCTTGATGAGAAACCAGCCACCCAGCTTAACTCAGCTTGGCCATCCCTGCGTAGGTAAGCGTAAAGTGAGTACTAGAACAAAAGCTGGGGTATAAACAGGCACACCGCTCGATGTAGTCTCGCAGTGTAAATCGGTGCCTGGCGGAGGGCTGAGGAAACGAAGTTCAGTGCCGCTCTATGTGCCTTGTGGCTCGGGAAGGATTTTTTTCGTATATGTTGCATTCACTGGTTTGTAATATACAGCAAGCTAAGTGCTAAGTGGCAGCAGTTAATATTGTAAAACATCTCTGCAATTAAATTTACTTACTGAGTGTTTCAAGAAACCAAACTTGTTAATGTTATTGTTTGACAATTTTATTGTGATATTTGTTAGGCGTATTTGCTGTAAATAATCGTGATGTGTATTATACGACTTTTGTAAAATTAGGGCATACAGTGTCACTTAATGCAGCTGACATCTCCGTTTTACTGTTTTTTTTTCACTTTTTTAAATTAATGTGTAAATAACGACCGCGTAAAACAAAGAACAGACTTAAGTTAGCCTACATCATTTTTACATGTGTAGAATGATGAATTCAGCGTTAAATCCGAGCTCAGCTTTTGGCTGCTTTTATTTTATTTCAGATACGGCTTTCTGAATTCGGAAGCCAGAGAATGTGAACTTTTAAAATGTACCAACGTGATATATAGACGAGGATCACTTCGTGGCCAGAAAATTCGCGCCGCTTTCCGACATTATCTGGTTTGCGGGGCATCTTTCTTGTGGGGCCCTTGTTGAGCCAAACATGGTGAACATAGGCCTACCTAAATCTGCTTCTGACTAAACGTAACATTAGAATATTTTTCTAATGATCTCACATTGCTATAGCCTCACAGCCAGTAGTCTTTTACTGCTGTTTTCGCGTGTGCATTATAATGTTTGAGTTATTTTGGAGCGTTACCGGTAGTTTATGGTCAAACGATTCAGGTTTGCGTTATACAATTCCAAAAATAAAGGCAGTGACGCCCTGACATTTATGAGCTGTGTTTTTTAGGCCACTTCAAGGTGATATATAATTGTAAGTTTGGCAATGTTTACTGCTTGCTAACACGCGTTTTACAGTGGTATAAGTTCCACGTGGTTTGCAAAAAAAAACTGTGAATGAGAATTATTACTGGAGCTTAATTTATAGAAACTTAATTTGATGCAACATTTTGAGCAACTCTTTTAGAAGATATTATGACATTGTAATTATGATCAGCGGCATAGTGGATTAAAAAGTTGAGAGCGGAGAGCAGGAAGTTACAACTTACCAACAGATGCAAATTTTCACCATGGTTGCTTAAAATTTTGAGTTTACTCTAAAGTCCCCAATTTTTTGGCCAAGAAAATTAAAGGGATATTGTGGTTGCTTAAAATTTTAAATTGTACTTTAAATTCTTCAATTTTTAGTCAAAAAAGTTAAAAGTCTGGGTGAGGGTTAAAGAGGGGGATAGGCAGTTCTGAGGATGGCCGCATAATATGTCAGCACTTGGTTGACATATTTTTTAGCTCTTCTTGGAGATTCAGGGTGTGTGCATATCAACAGAAATACACTAAACTGAACTGCACTGACATAGTTTAGTTCATTTCGGTTTAGTACATTTCGGTCGCTTTGAATATTTTACAGGGTGGGCCGAAAAACGAGGCACTTTACTTTTGTCCTCATCTGCGCCAATAATTGATCGATTTTTAAAATTTTTTACTGGCACACTCTGCGGACAATTTGCAAAAACACGGTTATTACATATCCCACCGCACAATAAATGCGTTTCTACTCTACCTTGTGAAAAATAAATAAAATATAAACGTAAAACGATAACAGAAAACAAACATTTTGGTAAATGAACAAAAACACTTCAAACCAACATTGCAGTGAATGGTCTGTATGACACTAGACTGTGTGGATATAGTACAGTCTAGTGTCATACAAATCATTCATCGCAATGTTTGTCTGACGTGTTTTTTCATTTACCTAAATGTTCGTTATTATCGTTAGTTTTTTCTTACATTTACATTTCACAAGGTAGTGTAAAACACAATTACGGTGTGGTGAAATATATAATGACGACATTATTGCAAATTGGCTGGAGCGTGTGTCGGTGAAAGAATTTTGAAAATCAATTAATAATTGGCAAAGATATGGGCAAAAGTAAAGTGCCACGTATTTTATGGACCACGGTGTACTATATCTATAAGAACTGGAGTGTTTTGTCGTTTTGCACAATGTAACCTTATATTTTGTAACTAGACGCAGTTATGGATGTGGACTATTGCTACTAAATTCATAGACAATGTCCAATGTTACTTTCTGCTTCGTCGTTTTGTTCGTCTGTTGACGATTACAAGTGCATTTTTTCGGCCATGTTCACTGTTTATTATAGACATCAGTTTAGCAAATACAGTGTATTGTACATTTCAGTACATTACAAATCTGTTAAGGTACACTACTGCAAAATAAAATAAACGACAGCTAGAAACAGAAAACAAATGTAAGCATTTTGTTTACACAATTTTTATACCGGGAGAGCGCTTTTTCTTTACCTAGAAAAATCGGGGACAGTTTATGTGTGATGTCTTATGATGTTAACGAAGACCTGCTCAAAATGTGAAAATACTGACCTATTGTACAGGTTTGTGTTGTAACTGTCTTACGGAAAATATGACGTTACAAAATTCTGGATAGCAGGGTTTTTTTGTTAATTGCAAAGTTTACACTAAAGCATGCCTATGTCTAGTAGGACAAAATGTCTAGCATTATTCATGAATCAGACATCAAGATCTAAACCAAAACGCTTTGGACAAGGCAGACATTTTTTTCCGGTTGCGCAATGCGTTTAAATAAACTTTTATGTTGAAGCTGTAACTAATAAATTTTTAAATTATACAAATCCATCAAAACACGACCTTTGGCTAAATTTTGCTCAGCGCATGTAGGCCCTATGCAGAGATGTGCAGAAACGTATGGCCAGTCACTATTTTTTTCTTTTTCAAATAGTAGAGTATAAAGTCACATCCATTGATTGACTTTAAGCATGAAATTGAGGACTGTGACAAAGACATGTTAACAAAATGTTGTTTTCGCGCAAAAAACCCCCGCCTTTCGCTCCACCGTCTTTATACTAATGCGGTGTTATGCTCACTCCCCGACAAAAAGTAAATTTGCAGACAGATTAAAATTTAGAAGGTGGGGACAGTTTTCCCCTCCCCTGTTTTTCTGCTACACACGGCGCTACTCAAGCTAATACCGCTTTCTTAGTAGGCGATAATCTTGCAGTATGCGTGACAGAGAAAAAATTAACAATTACTATTATTACCGACTATTGTAATTTGACAAAGGGCAGATTCGCTGTATGTGCCACGTACCGCAAACTTCTGAAATAGTTGTCTGCATTCGTTAAGTAGCAATATAGGACTGACAATTTTGCTGCGCTGCATGTTTTGGCTGGGAGTTCAATCTACAACTTTTTTTCTTCCCGGGCCATTTGCAGGGATTCCGGCCTATCTAACAACAGAATGTTTCATATTGGTGATGTGATCGAACACTACAAGAGTGAACCTACCATATAGCATCTGAATCCGTCAAACGGTTTACACTGGGTGCACAAATATGTGTTACGCTAACCAAAAAAATCAATGGCCAAGAAACTGGGAAGCCTAGAGCAAAACTGGGGGAGGGGCTGTGACTCCCCAGCCAAAGCCTAAAACCGCCGCTGGAGTGATATAGTCATCATCATCATCATCATCGACAACCGTGGGCTCAATGCCCGTTGGTGTCTGACACCATTGTTACTATCGCTGCCCACCGCTGCCTATCTAGGGCAGCGTGGCTTAACTCCTGCAGGGTTGTCCCACACCACTGCTCAATGTCATCTGACCATTCTCGGTGAGGCCGTCCTCTTTTGTTTG
>Ga0209367_1001344_pt1 | contig 29849 bp, 12 predicted proteins | sample WorMetLIZISLAND2_FD_187412 | JGI IMG/M metagenome (GOLD analysis project Ga0209367, IMG submission 187412) | Marine gutless worms symbiont microbial communities from Max Planck institute for Marine Microbiology, Germany - Olavius geniculatus... ...
ACCCCGCAAGGGCTTGATACAATGCCGATATAACGCGACCAACTGGGAAATGGTCAACATCCCTAGCTCGCCTTGGTTATGAGTACTTATGACTGACACTGCCGATAATATTGTTATCCGCCATTGAAAGCCAGTCATTTTCCGTTCGCATTACATTACAGTTATCAGTAAAGCGCGCGAAATGCGGTCGCATGACCGGCGTGACAGTGCTTAGTGCTGCCGTTATTATGCGGCCATCATGCAAAATAGGCTGCATTATAGATCTTGGCCGTACGTCTGTCTGTCTGTCCGTCTGTTCCGTAGGGGCTTTTTAGTCGAAAATAGAAAAGTGTAAAAAACTACAAATTGCACAAGAGATGTATATATTCCCATGGCAGAAGTAACCGGTGAGCTAATTTTCAGTTATACAAAAGGCGCTACAATTTTGAATCAGTCAAAATTCGTAAAGTTATGCAATTGTAAAAAAAGATTACACGTTTTAATGTCAAATCGGCAACTACGCAAGTGAACTAAATCTACAACTTTAATAGTTAACAGATAGAGCGCATTAGCGGTTAATTTAACGATATGCGCTATATAAATTCACATTTACTTACTTTTTACTTTAATCGCTTCTTTTTTTGCCAAATATTTTTTGAAAATGTTTACATGAAACTGCAGCCAGTTTTATGTAGCCGACGTCTGTGGAACGTCACATGGAAGCCCTATTGGGCTTATCACATGATAACTTAATGCTACCCAGCTTACACTACCAATAGTCTCATATTTTATACTTTTTATGATTTCACACTCATCGCTTTATATGATGCATACTGGGTGGTGTCATGAGTCTTGAATGGATTAATTTCCGCACAGCTTTTTACGTCACTCACGCGTCTCGCAAGTGAAGTGAAGGAACGCGCTTTTCCAGCAGTAGCGTAGCATTAGCTCGAGGCATCAGAGCTTTGATTAACGCAAATGCGTCAGACGACCGTGCACCTAACATCGTTAAGAAATGCAGCAAATATAGTGCACTGCTTTGGAACACTGGCGATATATTATGAAATGTTTATGTTAGCAACAGATAACATTTCAGCTTAAAATTTAGCCGACTTTCACACTGATTCTTTACCTTTTGAGTGACGCACACGCTGATATACATGTACCATGCAAAAATGGCATTATTCTGCATGGTGCGTAGCCTATAGGGGCAACATTGCACATAATGTACGTAAACTAAATAGGAAATTCAATTAAACTTACTTTTTGCTGGCACTTTTATCGCATATGCTGAATGAAGTAACGAATATAAAAGCTCCGGTTGTGTTTGATTGGCCTTCTGTTCGTCTATCTGCATTTAAAGCTTTTTACGCGCGACTTAGCTATCGCAATTCTGTCCGTCCGTGCGTCTGTCGGTCACGGGTGGATCAGTCGAAAACGGTGCAAGCTAGGATCACCAAATCTTCACCGTCGACTGCCTGGAAGACTCTAGTTTCACGATCATTAAAGCTTTTCCGTAAATTTGAAGGGGTCAACTCGAACAAAGGCGCTAAATGAGAGGGGGAGGGTAGAAATTCATGCACTGGATATGGCGCTAGGCGTCATCCGCCATCGAGTCTAAATGAAACATCGTTGTGAGCTTAGATTTCGTTCGCACCGGGCCTTCACACATGCATCGCTGTCGCGCTCCCCCCTTTGCGTTAGCTGGGCTTTTCTTGTTTTTTTAACACTCATTCTGTTAAATGAGATGTTGTGGTCGTTTGGTCTATAGCTTATCAACAACGTGGACTTTTGCCGTGGCCAAGGTGGACTTGGCAATGGGCCGACGTAGTCTAGTTGTGGCCAAACGAGTTGTGACCGTAGTGGTTTGTAACGGAATGTGCCGATGTCGACTCCAAATTTGAACTTCGTTTCGTTCTAGAGTTACCCTACCCTCTCGATGGGCCTGCTCACTCAGCGTAAGGGCGATGAACATTAAATACAAGAGAAGCCGTTGGAACGCGAGGGTGTCCAGTAGCTCCGAAACCCTTTGGTCGCTTTTCAAAACAATTGACACGAATGATTATGTCGGCGACCTGACCATGCGTGCAAAATTTGGCTTTAATCCGTTCGATCTATAACTCAACGGTTAGCTACCCCGGGCCCCGCGACGTTTGGGGCCCCGCCGTCAGCCAGAAATTTATGAAGTACGCCAGAATGTACCATTTTGAAAAGAAAGTTTCAAAAAAAATTTCCCCAAAGGGGCTCCGTGAAAATGTTTGGGGGCCTCGCAAGAATGTTTCTCCGGGCCCGCTGTGGCTCTCGACGAGCCTGCGAGTAAGAACGCGTGGTCCACCGTGATCTTCGAAGTGTGGTGGCAACAAGCTGATCATAACCTTTAACCCTGTGACTTCTTGACATGGTTAATCTTGCTTTGGTGCAAGAGGCGGTAAAGTCGGGGGTAGGCTGAGTGACCAATGATCGTAATAACAAAGTGTTAGTCTGGACGCAGGCAAGCAGCCGTGCGGTAGCGTGCGCTCGTACTACGGTCAGCCCTGTCAGTCAAATCAATGCCGTCAATTCGCTTGTCGGTCTGCCAGTCAGTCAGTCAGGGCGGACGGCACGGCACGGCACGTCGCCTCGGTCGGGTCCGACCCGGTGGCTAGTTAGCGCCGCACTAATGCCGCGCGACGCGTGCGACATCTCGCGGCAGTCGCTGGAAGCAAGCCGGTCGATGCGCATGTCTTCATTTCCTGTCACGTGACCTGGCGCAGCGCCGCGCAAAACAAACGCGCTAACCGACGACGCTCGTGTCGGTTACTGATGAGTGTTTCGTTCATCAAGAAACAAACACACCGTCACACCGTCGTGGGTTTCTCCGCTATTGCGTAAAAAGAAATAAGCCTAAGTCGTCTTGTTTGGCTTGTAAAGGAGTTATTCAACGTTTGGTCGCGTACAGACCGCGGAAGTCATATAAGAAAAGATCCGTGGAAAGCTTGAGTTAATCTCTGATCTGCCCGGCTAGCCGATGACGTCGCTAACAACTCGGTGTTGCGTGTTAAATATCGGACGCACGCGAGTCGCGCCGGCGCGTCAACTGACGTCATCGATATGACGTGGGCGTGGTCAGTATCGTCACAACCGGAAGTAGTCGCCAGACTCCTGCTGGCGACGTCGGTCATGTTGTTTGCGAGTGTGGCCGGCGTGCTGCTGGACGGGTCGCCCGGCTCGCACGCTCGGTTTCCCGCCTGGACGCGTCGCTGTCCGTCGACGTCGACCGCGACCAGCGCCGGCAACTGGACGGCGGCAGCGACCACTCTGAGCTTCGACTTCGAGACGCGGCGCGCCAGCTGTCTGCTGGTGTACGCAGACGACGGGCGGGAGTTCGTCGAGGTGAGGTTAACGCGCGGAACGGCGATGCTCCGGCTGGGCGCCGGGCGGACGCTGTCTGCCGGCAGCGGACTTCACGACGCCCGGACTCACTCGGTCCTGCTAGAACTCACCGACCACGTGGCCACGTTTAGCGTTGATCGACTGTCCCAGTCATTGCCGTTCGCCTCCCCGTCTCGTTCACCCGCGGCCGGCGTTTCTCAGACCGCACCCATCGACTTCTCCGTCTACGTCGGTGGTCTGCCTGCTGACTTCCGGTCCGGCGAGCGTCTGGAACGGCTGGCGGCGCCGTCGGCCGCCTTCGAGCCGGCGTTCGTGGGCTCCGTGCGTAATGTGGCCTACACGACGCAGTGCGATGCTGACGCAGAGGTCGTCAGAATGGTGTCCGGAAGCGGTGTGAGGTCCGGCGTCGATGACTCGTGTGCCGACTACGACCCGTGTCAGAACTCAGCGCCTTGCCTCAGCACTGACGAAGGACCGCTCTGCGACTGCTCGGCTACCGATTACGTTGGACCATTCTGTGCTTTAGGTCAGATATCTTCATTTACTAAGCTTAAAGCCAATCGTGACGAAAGATCTATCCAGATCTAATAGGGCCCGGAACTGATCTCTGTTTTCGTCCTGTCAACCCGCAGGTGACGTGGTCAGTGGCTTCTATCCCTATACCTGGTGGACGCAGCTTGCGCCCAGTGAAAAATAGGGGAGGGGAATTTTTGATAAGGTTGTAGATCAAAACTTTCCCTTATTTTCACTGGGCAAACAACACCCTTAACAAAACTTTTTTCCGAACAAGCCCTGCGTTTCTAGGGTACTACAGCAAAATATTCATATAATTCCGTTGAAGATCGGTCGATTTCACGCCAAGGCTATGCGTTGGTTGTTGTGCCCGTGTTTGATAGCAGTTAGACATAACCGCAGCCTTTATTATTGAATGCAAATTTAATTATACACATTTGTATGGGGTTTAGGCCTATACAAAACACTCAATATGTAGTTATGTCATTAAAATCCAAATCTTATTCACCATCATGTTGCTTGTTTATCGAAAGTGGTTATAATTATTTGCCCATTTTTCCTGACAGAAAGTAAACTTTGATAAATATATTAATTTCTTATCTGCCTCTTTCATTTTACTCCTGTAGGCCTACGTTGTTGTCATAATAGAAGACGCGTACATAGCGACGTAACTGAACAAAGCCGAACTGACACGGTTTAGTTTCTGACGAACTGACCAATAGGAGAGCAAGGCGAACCCATTAGTCGTTGGTTAACGCGTATGGGTGCGTGTAGTCACGAAATCGCCAACGCCGTTAAACGGTGCCTACTGTAGGCGTAATGCGTTACTGCTTGCTCCGTACGCGCCTTAATACGCGCAGCACGTGTTGCATTCTGAACACACTGCTGCGTCGTGGTATTCAGTACAGTCATACGGTGGTGGTCATTTTATACCAGACTAAGACAGTTAGTGTGATGGACTGAATCGATAGCCTATATAGTGAAAGAATAGGTTATTAGCCATTACATTATACAGCAGGAACCAAATGGCACATCCTGGTACAATTTAAGATAAGATCATCATTCATGACCGAGTTCTGCCGCAGCGCTTAGGCTAATATTAAAAAGTCATTAATACAAAAGAAACTCTGATGTTGACGTACATGTAAATCTAAAACGAAAATAAACCACCACTTGAGTGATTTAGATAACGACGAAATACGAAATACGAATCATTATTGGAGCAAACACAGTACTGGTGGCCAGTCTGCTGAATTTCGATGTCACTTCATCGCTTCTATACGTCCTCGGACACCAAGATTATTATTAATCGTATTCATCGTATTCATTATCATTATCATAATTGCTATTACTATTAGTATTAATTAGTATTAGGCCTACTGTTATGGCCTGCGTACCCTGCCTATCTTTTCCTCACGCCATTGCTTTCACTGCAAGGTGCGCTGTGTGCAGCGATCCACAAGGCGAGGCTAGTTCTTATTGCTTATCAATAATATACCGGATGAACGACCTGCTCTGTCGAAATCCCGAAGGCTACATTCCGAAATAATGTGACTGTCGTCTGGCATAAAGGCAGGAACTCATAAACCCCAACAAACGAGTATACGGCTCTTCGCATTCGCTATTCTTCAGATGTCCTCGGTGGCAAAGTTGATTAACGGAGTCAGTCATCCGCGTTACCTACCGTGTAGCATGACTCGCGTGCATGCTGATAATTGGTTTTTAGTCCCGATTTCTTAAACGTGCGTGGAAATAACCAGTTGTGCTCGGTGGATCGAGCACAAATCTCAGGATTTGCTGAGACAATGAAACTTCGGACATTTCTGAAAATATGTTTCAAACTTGATGCTAATGACCGACTTTCAAGTTATGCTCAGCTGTTATTACCCAGTATTTTTACGTGCGATAGCAGAATGCTTCGCGCGTCTTTAGCCATGGCCTGGGCGTCTGTCCGTCCGTCCGTCTGTCACGCCGTGACACTGTATCAAAACGGTGTAAGCTAGAATCACGAAATTTTTACTTTGTGTTGCCATGGGAGTCTAGTTTATCGTGACAAAATTTCGTGCCCGTGGGTTCGGGGATTCCCCTCGAACGAGGGCGTCAAAGAGGGGTACCCCCTACAAAGACCTTATTTTGCCGTTATTGGCTCGTATAGTGTGAAAACGGTTGCAGATAGGTACAGACATAACAAACATAACAAGCACTGGTGACAGGCTTTTTAGATTTATCAACATCGGTGCCCTAGAACGACCGTGAACCCCCCAAAAGGGGGTTTTAGTGAATTTTTCGCAATTTTTGGATGCAGCGCACTTTTCAACACTGAATTGCGACGAAACGGCTAAAGATAGGCCAAGACAACCTGCGTACAAATTTTTAGCACTAAAGGTAAATTTCAGCAGTCCAAGTTCTCACCCCCTAGGTTCAAGGAGGCCGGCGCAGGCGGGCGTCAAAGACTGCCACCCCCTAAAAAGTGGTCACTTTACCGCAATTATCTCGTGTAGCGTGAAAACAATTGCAGATAGACACAGACGTGCTGCTTATCGTAACAAGCAATAGTAACACGCTTTTTATTGGTGTTAACGTTGATGACCTTGAATGACCTTGAACCCCCTAAATAGGAGTTCTTTAGTGATTTGTTTTGCGATTTCCGGCTGCGACACACATTTTAAGAGTGAATTGCGCCGAAATGGCTGGAGGTGGACCTGGACAACCTGCGTATGACATTTTTAGCATAGAACGTACATTTTTAAGAATCTAAGTTTTGATGTCTTAAATTCAAGGAGTCTTCCGTACGGAGGCCTCAAACTTCAGTATTTTTTCAAGATGCATTAATATCTTATTGATGTAGACCTACACTGATTGCCAAAGTGGCAGGACCGATGCTATCGCGCGTCACGTGAGCTTTGCTCAGATTACTTGCTATTGCTGATTGCACGCTTTTAATGTTGTTGCTGAGTCTGTCGCTGCAACAATTACACTTGCTACATTTTGAAAATGGAATTTTTTTCCTCACAGAATTAAAAGGCAGAGAAATAACCCGTAATGTCGCAATTACCAAACTCTGCACGTTTTACGCGTCACCCTGATGGTATTATACGCGTAAGCTTACTTTGCGTGGTTAAAAGAAGTATGCATAAAACACAACCATTAACTTTAAAAATAAACCGAAACGTTAAACAGAAAGAAAACAAACAAAAAAAACTACACGCAGTAAAAAACAGTAATTGAAACGAACGTCTGACTGAGTTTATCTGAGCGATTATATTACGATTAACCCGCAGCCACGGCAGACTGAACCCGTAAATATCGCAACAATCGGACGGATGTGTTGCATTCAACCGTCACACACAAACAGTCACTGGGGTCCCACTATTGATGTTTGTCGTCTTACATTAGTGTCTGCGGCTGCGTTTATAAATGCACAACAACACGCCGTGGTCGGTCGGTTGTCAATGACCATCGGATTAATACCCGTCAAGTGTTCTCCCATGCAGACCACACGATGTCTCAATGTCGCAGAACTTACATGCGCCGTGCGGAGACAGCGCAGACAATTGATATCACATCATTACTGTCCGCGGTAGCGAAGACAGTATTGTTTTCAGCATCGTCGCTAAGCTTTTAGCCGAGTTTATCGTAGGCCCTACGGTTGTCGTCTGTCCGTCGTCGTCTGTCACAGATGTATTGTGGCTAAACGGTGCGAGACAGGGCCTAGGTTGCTGTTGATCACTAATAGGAAGTCACATATTGGCTTTCAATGACATGAAAATCGATAACGTTGGATGACTTTAACAAGTCATAACGCACTACGGTAAGCCAATTGTGTGGTATTGTGGTTAAACGATAAGTCGTAGGGGGACGACGATGGTACTATCGGATAGGGCGCTCGCAACCTTTTATAGGTTGTCAATAGTAACCATGTCTCAATCTGCAGCGGTTTGGCCACAGTTTTTAATGAAAGTTGCTGTAAGTGGCCATATCTCGGAAACGGTGAGAGATAGGGCCAAGGTTACTATTCATCATTAATAAGAAGCAGCATACGCCCTTTCAAATGAGATAAAAATTATTCAGCTTGGATGACCTTGAAGGTCACTAACAGTCAATACGGTCAGCTATCCTAGCGACAGCTGGACTTTTTGTTTTGCTGCCACTTAGCTGTGGCGGAGAGAATTCGAAGTGCGACAAGTCGTGCAACTTTCTGCTGTGCGGTTCCTTGTCAAAACCGGGAGCGACAAAATCGGAAACGTCAAAACTACGCCACTAAACAAATCCTGAATCTAACTCTAACCTTAGCCTTAACCTGTAGCCGTATCCCTAACCCTATTTTTTAAACCTAAGCAGACCACTGTTTCCTTGTTTTGTCGTTTTCGGTTTTGACGGGACACCCTGCCGTGCAACTTGCTGCGGACTTCCGGTGTGGAATTGCTGTACAATAAATACTTCTTCTTCTTTTTTTTTCTTCTGTTTCAATTCCAACAATGCACATATCCTCTCAGAGTTGTGTAATGTCGGGGTGTTGTGCAAATTGCTGTGCAGCTCGTCGCTTAGTGCTGTATTGCTCATCAATGCAGCTGTACAAATTGTAGTACAACACGTTGCGCTAAAAATTTACAGCAAATAGAGGCAAATGCGGTTTGCGACGTAAACAGCGAAATTGTGAGTTGGGGGTTTGACAGGTCTATGGCCGATCCAGAAACATTGCAGAGTGACCCGTGGTCAACTCAACGCCAACTGACCATGCGGTCACTCGTTGTTGACCATCAGTCCCGCTGTTCGCGTCTGTCTGTCTGTCCACTCCAAGACGTTATTGCCAATAACTTGGTTAATCCGGTTGTCGCTTGTACGTAAGCCTATAGTTGCAGCATGTGTCCTCAGCGCACATGCGTTGTAGACGCTTCTTTCTTACTATACTCCTAGTCGTGCAGTATCGTACTAGATCGTAAAATTATAGTTTTACAGCTCTGAACGTAATGCAGAAAATACACTTCTAGATAGGAATTGTTGTATCAATTTTGTCTGCAGTTCACAGCTGTGAAGCTCACAACACAAAATAGTAGTCAGTCAAAAAAGACAGGCTACCATGGGACACAACATAGAAGATATTGATAGCAACGTTGACTGCCTTTTGTCAAGCATTGCAACGAACAAAAGGATCAGGTGTTTTTACGAAACTACTATGGACGTGAAATGCGTTTTTTGCCGGCAGTAATATCGTTGATAAAATGGCGGAATACAGCTTGCAGTAACGGGTCAATCATTCACTGCGTTGTGTTAGAATTAAACGTAGCAATCTTCTTCACTTGGACCACGCACCTGATGCATTCAAAATGCGTCAACAATAGTATATTAATTTCTGTTGCTTTTATCGCACATTTAGTGCTTTACCTGTTTCGTTTTATTCCTGCACAGTGAATATTTTATAAATTCTGATCTTTTATGCGTTTGTTGTTTATGTTTAGCATCAAATCAATAGACTACGTCAATGTGCTCTCGATCTCAAACGAGTCAAATCAAGGCGTGCCTTTAGAAAAATCAGGATTAAATTTTCAGCTAGGACTATACGTGTTTAGATGAAATTAATGAGGCTAATGGGCGACCGAGAATCGTATATAGTGACAGTGTGCCAGTAGACCGTTAAAGCCGCAGTTTTCCCAATTAATAGGCGACGGCTAATGCCGACGCCGCAAGCCTATTGGCAACGAGAGAATGCCCGCCGATATCGACTGCATGGGAAGCTCTGCAAGTATCTGCAGACCGGAAGTCACTAGGTCTGGCGGGACGACAGCGGAAGAGGTAACCGAACTAGAGTCTTTGGTCTTTGACAACACTACTTGCTTGTAACTAGGGCGGAATATGTTCTCCCGGTGTCATAAAATGCTAAACGATACGATATCATCAGCCAGCGAGTGCATGGCGAGTAAACACTGGACAGTTCAAACAACGCAGCATGAATTTTAAAAAAAAGGAATAATAAACAGCATTGAAATTTACAGCCACTATAAAAAAGCCGCGATAATACCGGTACTTTGTGGTGTTAAAATCAGTTTTTTTCTAAATAACATAAATTATTCGACTTATCGACTGTTATTACATAATTGTCAGACAGACAACCGAATAAATTTTCATCGCGAGTGGTAGTTGATTGGTACCCTGTCGATATGTGACGAGCTTTTTAGTAAATATCGTCATGTATAACTCTACCTTAACAAATGCTAACGTTTTTCATTTTTAAAATCAAGTATTTATAAAGATTTTAATGCCGTAATTTCGCAATTTCGTTCTCTGCTAATAATACCGCGGTATTTTTTTGCGTTGCCGGTACGACGCACAACTCTAAACGAAACCACACAGTCCTGATTGGTCATCTTTGTTCCTGATTGTCTCTGTCGAATACACGCATGCGAGCACTAAAAATATAGCGAATTTTCAAGAGGCGTTTCGTAAACAGTGCTACCTCTGAGACGACTCGATAGCGACGGAATCAACTGAATTCATTATTTCATAGCCATAGCATCTTTCCACGAAACTGGACATCGTCCGTGAAACTCACTCTTCCGTAAAAGCCGCGGCATGATTTTTTGTAGCTTCCCTTGTATTCTGTGCACGGGTCACTGTTGCAGAGAATTTTAAGACCGAGTTTGGCATTCGTTGCTGATGACCCGATAATTAATTATCAGCAAACTGCTCTTTGTTTCACAGTGTTAAATAATGCCAGTTTGCTTCTTTATTATAGAAGCCTGGGATACAAAAGCGTAATATTAGATTGTTGTGATATAACATTGGATATAGAATTGTCAATTTCCTCAACAGTTAAACACAAGAAGCCCAGATGTTGCTAGGGTGCGCCGACCGCACCCCGGTGTCCGAAGGACAGCAAATGTGAACGGTTGTTGGTGACTACTAGCAGCTTTGGCACTATATCTCACCGTTTCTGAAATATGACGTACCGTTTAGCCACAATAGCGCGTAATGACCTTCAGGGTTGTCCAAGACTCCAAGGTCGACGGTTTTCATTTTATCTGAAAGGCTCATGCGACCTTTTATTATTCATTAATAGCAACCTTGGCCTTGTCTGTCACCGTTTCGGAGATACGGCGACTGATAAGCTGAAACTTTGCATTGAAAATTGCGACCAAACGGCTGCAAATGGACACATGGTTACAACTGAGAGCCTATAGGAAATCGCCATCGTCCTATCTAATGGCACCAACGTCTACCCCCTACAACTTACCGTTTAGCCACGATACCGCACGATTGGCATACCACAGTGCGTAATGACCCTTCAAGGTCACCAAAGTCAATGATTTTCGTGACGTGTGAAAGGGCTTGTGCGACTTTCTATTAGTGATTAGTAACAACCTTGGCCCTATCTCTCACCGTTTCTGAGATACGGTCTGTTTTCGGCAAAAACGCACATTTTTTACCGCCTCTATTTAACCCAAAATTTGAAAATGTTTTGCTTGTACTGCATCACCCAATTGTGTCATGCTTATGTTACTTTTGACAGTGCTAATTATTCGTGTAAAAATTTTCCCCTTAAGACCTACTGGTTAGCCACAGTACATCCGTTTACAGACGGACAACACATCCCTTACAAACAGACGACAGACGCCCAATCCGAAGCACGCGCGTAAAAAGTGCAAACAAATCTACCCACGTATCAGAGACACACTGGAATGCGGATGCGCTTGAATGACAGCTTTTGTCTGCGGAAAGCAGCACGTCTAATGAGCAGACACGTAATGAATTTACTCTGAAGTTGTCTCGCGTGCACATCTTCTTTGTCGCTAAGAAATACGCACAGTAATCACCAGAAGCGTCAATAACAACCGTGTCAAACATCAAAATGAAATACATAGCCGGCGGGATAATTTAGTAGTTATTTATTCATCACTAGCTTAACGTGCGAACGCAACGTACTCGGAAGCACGATTGTAAACACGAACAAACGCATTGCGAGGTTCGTTCGCTAAAAGAGCAGGGAGCTCTCGTTAAAGGCTTTGGTATAAAGCGTCCGTCCGTGACAAAACCGACTTGACGCCAATAAATACAACAAAACATCCCGCAGCAGCAGCAGCAGGCTGGAGGCGCGTGTGTATCTGACAACGAAGTGGATCAGGAAGCAGATTATCGTTGAGTCGTTTGCGGTGAAGGATGGTCGGCTGCAGTAGCAGAAATCAATGACGCGCTTCCGCCAATTGCTGCTTAATTGTCTCACTCGACCAGCAGGCACACAGCGCATGCAGCTGTCCAGCTAAACGACCGGTAGCTTGCTACAGATCGGATTTCATGTCGCCATAATGTCGCCCGATCACTTTTGTCGCTATTAGTTCTAGAACCACGTTTTGCTGTCATGTGTGATAATTTCTGTCCGCGGTATAGCGACGACAGTATTGTTTCCAGCATCGTCGCTGTTTGTTTTTTTTCTTTGTTAGCACAACAACTTAGGCCTATATGAACTGCTGCACTTAATCTGATGAAATGTTGCACAAACATTGTACCTCGACAACAGCAAGAATCCGACGTACGGTTTAGCCACAATATATGCACACACGAGAAAGTAGAAATCATACAGTAACCAAATTTGGAGCATTTGTTCAGGTTCTTTCAGGCACAATGTGTACAAAATTTTGTAGCAAACGGACTACGTTTGACAAAGTTATAGTAAAAAACTGAAAATACCGATGGATCCAATATTTCCGACCCGAGTACAGCCGCCATCAGCCCTTATTTTAAGAGGTCTATGCCACCATACTACAGAGTGCTGTAGAGCAATGGGAGACATGGCGACAAAAGCAGACTATGACAGTTTTCTCAGTGAAAGAAAGAACGCGTGTCTGTTTATTGTTGGTTTATTGTTGGTCGTTGGTTGTCACGTTTTTATTTACGTTTGTAAAACGTCGTTCGTCCCGAGTTCGCTCTCTCGGTCAGTATCGACACCAATCTGCGGCGCCACATTACGTTAAGCTACTTCTATCTCCGAGATGTTACTGCTGCTGCTACTGGTGCCGAGGCTGTTGCTTGGTTACCGTCTAAAAGCGGATGACAGAAACACAAAACACAGGACACGACCAAGTCCTATATGCGCATGCTCCAAGTAGTCTGTGTTCAATACACCGCTGTATAACATAATTCCAGTACACAGAAGTGGCAGAACATGAACTTATTTCAACAACCGTCTGATGCTGCAACACTGTGACAATCATTTGCTTGTATGATGAGCCAGGCCTGATCGTTGAACAAAAGTTTTACAAACAATTTTACACATTGCTTTTTATTCAACATCTCTTTTAAAATAGAGGATTCCCTTCGCATGTAGCCACAGTTTTGGCGTGAGTCAGTTATACTAATAAAGCTGCAAAGTGGCGAAAATTATAACATCTTTCATTCTTGTAACCCATATTAAACTGTTTAATCATTGACATACAGAAACAAACGAACATAATTGCTGCAACGTTATTAAACCAAAAATAACTACGCAAGAGTTGTGCTCAGCGTCTCGTGGTAGAAAAATCGTTTCGTTTAATTTCAACCCTGAATAGTTGAAAACAGCATTAAAATGGGTCATTCATCATAACTAGTAAACAGTTTTTTTGGCAGTTTTTTTGGATTGTGCTGTTGTTAGTGCTTGCTGGCAGCCCAACTGATGCGATTTTTGTTTCGAAACTATGCACATCTACGTACAAGAATTCGGCGTCAACGAGTCCTGAAAATTATCATTTATCCCGAACAATGTATATGCATCATCTGACAATATTTGGAAAATCGAAAATAGCTCTATAAACCGAGTTATTCGGCATACTTGAAAATTTATTTGTGAGTTTCCGGAAGCGTGTAGCGAGTGCCGCCGATGAAACACTTTTAACAGACTGTCCCATGTTTTTCGTAACGGCACTAAGTGAAGTCAACGCCGCGGCAGGCTGCGTGGGCTGCTGTCGCCGAGAAGATACGATTTTCGCATCAGTGCAGCGCCGAGGACTAGTACTAGGCTAGGCCCTGCCGGTGTCCCATTATAGGATCGCCCCCAGAAAAGTCTCCCCCGGCCGACAATTTACCGGCAAAAATCCGCCCCGCCCGGGCAGGACGGATTTTTACCGGTAAATTGTCGGCCGGGGAAGACTTTTCTGGAGGACGGCGATCCTATCCTATAATGGAGAGACTTTTATGGGGGCGGCGAAATTTTAATAAGGAGGAGATATATCAAATCTGTGATTATTTTTTTCCGGGCGGATTTTTACGGGGAGACATTTTAATGTGACACCGGTGTGTTACTACTGGATCAGCCCAGCCTGGCGCTGATGCCAATAGATCAAAAAGAACAGCACTGCAACCGGGCAGATCCAGCCGACATCGAACGCGCCCTTTGCTTATCAGACCGCATACGCTGGTTTATAAGCATTCCATACCATCGCAACGACCTCTCGTATTTGTCGGGCGTTATTTAACCGCAGCTTGCTTGCTTCAAGGCCGGCAAACACAGCTGCAACATTCGGCAAACTCAAAATTGAGCAACGCAAAACCTGCTCCATTCCGTCAACGATTTTTCTCTTAAAAAAGAAATTTTCAGCCATACAAAGAAGTCTATATCAAGCGCGAACGTACTAAGACCTATAGAGGCCCGATCGTCGTTCTTAGGTTGCTTTGAAATATACGAAAAGTAAGCTAAATTTCTAATGCTAAAATGACACCAGATGACATCATTTTCACATCTACGGCCTATTCTACATTTTTATAAAAAAAAACTTCTGAGAGTAATCCATGACCATCATCTCGCTTCTTTCGGGTTTTCTTTGGTCGATATCTTCCTATTTTTACGTAATTTACCTTATGTTTTGCTGCCTAAAAATACCTTGGCTGTTCCGTCAGCATCACGGTCAGCTGCTAAAACTCAAAGTTGATCAAAGTAGATATGGTTTTGTTTTGTTTTAAAAGTTCTTAAAGTTTAAATTTTTGTTTAATTTCTAGTTTGTTATTTTCATTTTTGAATTATCTGCGTTCGTTAGCTTTAATAAAATTCAGGGTTTGTGCAAAAACTGTAGACTACCAACAGTCGCTGCTATTACTAACAGCCGATGTCTGTAACAGCTATACGTTACAAAAACACTTTTATTCTGTGAACACGTTTAAAATAAACAGACAAAATAGTTGCAAAACATTTTTGCACCAGACGCTTTCTGTTTTACGCGTAACCACATGGTGTCATTCCGAGGAAACCCGATACTCGATGCCAGAACTCGCATGCCCACTGCATGAAGACAGGAGTCGCTTTGACTGGATCAGAAGCAATGTTGTTATAGTATTTGGTTCGATCCAGTGGCAGCTTTTCTATTCTTCTGTTACGGCGCTCGCTAACTGCGTGACTTATTCCAATGCAGAAGGATCAAGAGTTGAGCTGATATTGGGATCGGTGGTCCATCAGTGACAGTGTTGCAATTGCAGCGGCTGTGGGGTTGATATCTGCGCACGTCGTTACAGCTAGGAAACTGTATGCCACAATGTGCCAGGCTTGCCGTCGATATGGAATTTCCCATCCATATCCATATCCATATCCACAGATTTTCCATGGATATCCATGGATATATCCATGGATATCCGTTGATATATTCATATCCACAGACGCTTAACCTGTGTGCATGCAGCCCCAATTTTTGCAAAATACAGCACTGCAAGAGCGTTTATCCCCCCCCCGTAAAACATGACTCAGATATTCCCCACTTTAAATTGTTAAAACTAAATAAAATTTTTAAAAACAAACAGACATTATTTTAGTTTAATATTTCTCAAGTTTCATAATTTTATTGCCCTGTTTTTGGGGTACGATATGTCGTGTGTCTGTCGTCTGTCTGTCCGTAACGCATGTACTGTGGCTAAACGGTACGTCGTAAGGGGTCGGTGATGGTATTATCGGATAGAGCGACGGCGACTTCACATAGGCTGTCAAAAGTAACCACGTTTCTATCTGCATCGGTTGGGCTGCAATTTTGAATTCAACATTGCTGCCTGCAGCCGTCACCCACCGTATCGTATCCCTATGTTGATTCTAGCGTTCACTAAAAAGTGTCACCATGGCATGAATAACACTGTAATCACTCTGGGAAATTGCTTTCTTTCCGCGACTTGATGTCGGACGCTGGCCTTCGGATATAAGGGAGAGCCTACGGTCGGCACACCTCAGCAACAGCTGAGATTCTTGTTTCCAAGACGCAGGTTGCATTTACATGTATATACGACTATAAATATAGGGTGGAGTGGACGCTTTTGGAGCCCTCTTGGTGTGTACTTCCTACTAGCATTAAATATGTTAGTAAGGAGAAAAACGTTAAATAAAAATTATAAATAAATTCCCAAATAAATAAACCTATTGTTGCTCAACGAACAGTATTAAAGCACCAAAAATTAAGATCTGTTGCTGTTATAGTACTGATAAATTAATTTCGGCTGATTAAATAATAGCGTGTTGATGTCACTGATTATTCATTTGACTCAGTAACGTAAATAAAGATTAAAATGCAGAGTAAAAACGACAGATAAGAAAATATTATAGAAACACAAAGCATGTAAGTATTCAGTTTAATTAGCAGATGCGCCAGTATAATATCCATCAATATATTTACAAGACAGCCTTAATCTTATATCCACACATGGATATATCTATGGATATATCCATGGATATCCATATCCGCGGCAAGCCTGCAAAGTGCGCCGCCGCCAAAGATCAATTACAGACGATTAAGTCAGACAAAAACGTACACGTAGTTCAGGGGTTTTCAACTTTCCGTCCTTAAAAAATGTGGGCACTGGACAGTCAACGGCATTGCAAAAAGATTCACTGATAGCAAATAACTAATTGCACAGAAATGGAAACCTGAAAAAATATCGCGGTGTTCGAAGAAAAACATTTTTGTGCCATATTATATGACATCGTAAGCGATGCAAATCCACGTGGAGGCAGAATATAATTATACGCTGAGTGTTCACGTTCATTTTTTGGCTATGTTAAAAGCATTTAGTTCTCAGATCACACTTAAAAGTGTTGAGAATTACAGCAGATTCACAGTTATATGACACTTAGCTCTAGACTGACGGAGCACTAACGCTGAATGCTTTCAATGACATGCGTCGTCGGGGTTCCGATGACAGTTTGTCAATGCTGCTTAGGTGAGTGAGTAATCATAGATAAGGTAAGACAGGTAAGCCTGAACTTGACTTCAGTTGCTAGGCCTACGTGATGTTACGGTGATTTGCATACAATCTACGTGTGTTACAGATAGGCGGACGACTGGTAACTTGGTAAGTATTTTTCTGCCGCTATCCATGATGGCAACAGGTCAGGGCGCTTATACTTCCGAATAGCAAATGGGACGATCGAGATGCAGAAGAAAAGAGATGGGACATAGACGGGCGGAATTGGTGCAGCGTAGCACACGCGTATATCGCGCCCTGCATAACGGCGCGCAGTAGAATCGTGGTTTAGTTGTCTTTCGGGACCTTCGGTCTGATCCAGACTGTAAACGAATCCGCTCAACCTCAGACAGTGTGTAGGCCTAAGCCTACTACCGCGTGCGGTCTCCTTGCACCTCGAAAGTAACACAACGTGCTGATACAGCGAGACAAATAGTGCAGTGATTCGTGACATAACGACTACATTACAACGACTACTTGAGTGGCGGGATTACGATCAGTCGACGACAACAGAGTTACGCAGATTAATGACTGGCGGCCGACGCGCGGATGCGGTTGCCTTGACACCGCGCAGCCAGCAGCCTCCGCAGCCGCGGCTGCTAGAGATGCGCAAATCACGAAATAAATGTCTCGCGATAACGTATTGACAAAACACCGTGATAGTTTGTGGTGTTATTAGTTGAACTTGCAAGGATTGCGTACCGTGCGATACGATACATATACGATCACGTGTGTTTATGCATATACATAAAAGTGTAGCCTAACGCGCTTAAAGGTCTGTTCTTTGTCGTGATTGTCGTCCGTCTGTCCGTCACGGATGTATTGTGGCTAAACGGTGCAAGATAGGGCTTAGGTTGCTATTGATCATCAATAAGAAGTGGCATACGCCCTTTCAGATTACACAAAAAAATCATGGACCTTGTATGACCTTCAAGGTCAGTGATAACCAGTCCGGTCGGCCCCACCCTAGCGACAGCTGAGCTTTTTGTATATAGGAAAATAAGCTGGATTGAGCACACGGTGAATGCGCCTAATAGGGATGACACACTGACGAGTTTCTGATACCAGTCAATTGGTATCAGCAACTAGGGCCAGAAACTGGCTAATGTGTCATCACTATAAGATTTCAGACTGGAGTGAAAGAGTGAAAAAGATATAGGCCTATTGTATATAGATGGCGAGAATAAAGATCATGAAATAGCATCCAAAAATACAGTAAGCATGAAGGAGGCTAATCAGGATGTGGCGTTCGATTTCAGGCTGGCTTTTTTCGTTCTTTTTACAGCAATATTAAGCAGAAAAGCCCCGTATGCGAATGCTTTGTCAATCTAGCGGTATACGGCGGTACTTACGGTTCATCTCCAGTTGTCGGTTGGTGTATAGCTTCATCAGTAGCTCTGGCCTACAGTGATCTGTCTTGATCGACGTTACGGACGATGTACGTTCGCCGACTGTTTGCTCTCAGCGTGTCTCAAACTCGACCCGGTGCTATCCATCTGTCGCCCGAGTCACGGTACTGTGGGTCTTTTCCGTGAACTAGTCCCACTGGCCAACACACTCGACTGATGTCACCATGCTTTGCATTAATTAATTTACTTTACTCAATTTCTCTCTCAGATTAGAGTAGGTCTATCCTCTCAAGTAATTAGAAAGCCACAAAATCGCAGTATAGCCTTTATTTCTGCGATCCCGTACCGTATGGTAGGTAACGCTCAGTAGCTCAGAAATAGGTTCTCCCGGAGAGCTGTACACACTCTTTAACCTCTTAAAGTATGGGAGGATGTAGTTATTTACTTTTTGCATAGGTCTACACGAAAATGCAACACATTATTGATCTCTATTATCAGCGTTGTGTCTAGACCCGTATATATAGCACCCGCTGGTGCAGAAAGCTGCAAAGCTTGCAAAGAGATGTAAACGCGACACAAATGCGTTTGGGGGAGCCCAAAAGACTTGGAGTTGCTGCCTACGTCGAAACCTATCAAGTGGTTTCTAACTAGATGAGTGACTGTCAGCGGTTTATAATCAACACCAAGGTCAACTCAGCCTTTCATCCCTCCAGGATAGGTAAATCGAGTACCGGCCTGCCTGGCGCGTTTACATGTATCGGGTGGCAGGTAATAATGCGTGATCCCTTATGGCAAATGACGCTCCGTAGCTCTGAGATGATTTGACTATAAAAAGCTACAGTATACAATTTTACCGTTTTTAACTATCTGTCTGGCGGTGTGTTTTGCGTGGTGATCGGCGGCGCTTGCAGTTACTGGTTTCGCGTTCGTTCATTCACCATGGCGTGGCGTGGCGTGGCGTGGCGTTTCTCGACGTTGACCAAGCCGCGTCAGACACACGTTCTCGCCGTAGAGTCGCTACTCACGTAGTTATACAGCAACAGTCTGATCGGGGGCGACTGAAAATATGAAGGAAAATAAGCGCCTGGGTTGGATGGTGTTATGATATGATATATGATGATATTGAAAAACTGACAGACAGGCTGTCGGTTTAATCTACTACATAAACTAAAAAGAAATAAAATGTTTGAAATAAAAATAAAATGAGAAAAACTTAAATTGAAGTTCAGTTGATAGGGTTAAAAACTTGATATGCGTAGCTGTACAAGCGCTAAGAAAGAACTGCCTCTGCGTCAAATCTTTGACGACGTTTGTTGAACGTCCGGTGCAAGTGCACAACATGCAACGTTTGCCGAAATGATAGGCTTATTTGCATAACTGAATATCTGATGTATTCTGCAGTCAAGACATTGTGTGGTTTTTAATGGTACAGTTTTACGTGACTTTTTGCGTGCAGTTATAGCCTTAGACGTAGATATTTCATCTTCATTGCTGAAGTTAACTACATTAATCACACACGTAATTTGTTTTTCCCGCATTTTCCAGCCCTGAGTTTTTAGTGCTCCATTTTCCAGTCTCTCATTTTCCACCCCTGCATTTTCGACCGCGTTTGTGCCGCAAATTCCAGTTTCGCAAATTCCAGTCTTGCATTTTCAGCGTCCCCTCTCATGGATGAGCGTTCACGCTCCACGTCCAGTCAACTTATCCCAGTTTAGCTTCCACAAAGCTACTCGACCTAGAAGAGATTTTTTGTACTAAAACCCATCCGTCTAAAAACTGTTTGGTAGTGTTTTACTTTTCGGAAATTCGAGGATATTTTTACACTTCTTAAAGAATGTTTAAGTTAATTCTCCACAGGAACGATAACACGTTTTGGAAAGTGCTATGACCACACAGTACATGATGCCGAAAAAGCTATAGTGGTCACAACGGGTCAGCAAATTCACGTATGTAACACAGAGTCTCCGAACAGTCTTTATTTCTTGGAATGCCGGCGAGCGACAGCTTGCCTAACCTCGGAGGGCACGCGCAGAAAATCCCGCTCAGAGCAGTTAGAGTATTTTTTTCAGTTGTCGTCCGTTGGAAGGGGAAGGAAAAACAACACTGCGGAGACGATCGAGTTGAGATGCGGCCTGGGTCGAACTGAAGCGACGGCTTAAGCCGCTGCCTGCGAACGAGTGGAGCTGAAATTAAACGACGACACACTTCGACCTGACCAGTGACCGGACCCCACACGGACAGTCAGAGCCACCAACCAGACTCGAATAACTGATCGGACGGACGGCAGACGACTGCGTGGGAGGAATGAGAGATTACTGTTTCTCGGCAGTAGTGGGGCCTACAGTCCCGGCGACTGGCTGCTGCATCTTCCCGCCTTTAGCCACTCCGTCAAGCGGACGTCAGTGCGACGATGAGCAGTGGTCAAAAGTGCAAACACTTGTTTGAACTTTCCACGATAGACGTAACTGTAAGAAATGAAACGCCGTTTCAGCGGTTTAATCCCAATGCGTGATCCCATATGGCAGGGGACGTCCCATAGCTCTGGGATTTTTTCCCGTAAAGAGCTGCTATACCATTTAATCAAAAGTACAAAAAATAAAAATGTTGATTTAAGTTGTCCAGTATCGAACTGTGTTTGATCGAGGTGGATATCGGTAGTTGTGGCTTGATTACTGGCCATTCTGGATTGAAACCCACGTGACGCACGAGCCGACAGTGTCAATGGCCGAATGACTGACTGCCGACAGTTGACACTACTAGCTCGCTGCCTGAATACCGACATGCATGCGGCCGTCCCTCCGGCCAGCTGGTGAGCGTTTTTTGGTGCCGACAGTAAATTAGTTCGAAAATGATTAAGCGTAGTTTGCAGTCGGCGCTTGAGCCGCCTGACGCGCCTGACCAGCTGACGCGTGATCGGTTATGATCGGTTATCATCTTATGCACTGAAAATAAGCCCAGAGTATTTCATGACTGCAAATATCTTTTAGAAATAAAACAATTTTTTTCACAGTTTGCCAGTATTTTTCAGAAGTAGCATGTCGTCATTAACTCGTACTTTGTCGACGTGTTATGCAGTCATTTGCTCCACTTTTAAGCCTATTTTTATTATTTTTATTTCACATGTGTAAACTTTCATGGCTGAGAACTAAATGAATGAGGCCTATTGCCATTTGTTGCTGGCATATATTAATTATTGGTGATTTTGGTTCACATAATTATGTTCGTGGAGATGAAGTTAAATAAATAAGTATCACGGATATTCGGGCAGTGTATGCGTGTTACAGTGAAAGTGTGAAATTAGTCCTGAACAGAATCTTCGCTATTTCAAATACAGTACACACACGTTAGTGCTGTGAAAAACAGTAGACAGCTAGAATAAAAGGCTTCAGTGATTTCATGAAATTACTGGTGTAGCCTATAAATTCCGTAATTGCACGAAATGCCTAAGAATTTTAGCGATTTCATGAAATTCTCTAGTGAAACAGTAACTTCGTGAACTAACTGAAAATTTTAGTGATTTCACGAAATGACTGATTTCACACTTTCACTGTAACATACACAAGTACACATGCAACCGTGCATACACTGATGTCTGCTTTAGATTCACTGAAGTATGCGCAAGATCAAGCACTCTGGAAAGCCATGATGGACGTCATATAGGCTAGCGCCAGAACCAAGAGTTCAGGATGTTGACGAAAAGCTGTATCACTTTTTCTCGATCACCTCATCAGCATAACAACGGTTCAGCGTTCATTGTTGTTGCAGAAAAGACGCCTCCAGTGGTGACGCTGTACGGCGACGAATACCTGTCATACGATTTGTCGCTGAAGGCGGACACGATAGTCAGCAACAGCGACAGTACAAGCCTCTACTTTAAGACAAGCCAGGCCAATGCACTCCTCTTCTACACAGGTAGCCTACGCTAACACAGTTATCCGTCTCTCTCTGTTTCTGTGATACCCCGTTCACACGATGACGCTGGCTCGTCAAGCTAGCTCGTCGAACGAACGACGAGCGCACGACGAACCAGCCTCATTGTGTAAACGGGGTATTATTAGTCAATAAGTTACGCATCAAATATTTTCGGCAGAGCAATTATACTAAATATTCAAAAAAATGATAAGGCAAATAATTTAAACAGTAAGACAGTTCGTAAGCTGAGAGTCAACGCAGGTAAGTTTTTTTCTTAACAAACTAAAAAGAATTACATTTTTACGTTTCTTTTTGCGCTCAGTGCATCAGTTGTCTTATTTTGTGGTGTTTTTTTCTGTTTCTCAGTAGTAAGATTAGTCAAAAAATGTTCAATAAACTTTTATATTCTGTGATCACACATTGGCTAAATGTTAGAGGTGTTAATAATGTTTTGTCTCCATGGTGTGACAGCATAGAGTTCAATCTACTCAATGTGTAATTAACAGCGGTGCACGTTGCACCCGCAGCGAGCATCATCTATTTTACAAATTACAATTACAATTTACAATCAATAGCACACTGTACGACTTTCGATTTTTAGTTAACCAACCATTTTTTCGGAGATATAGCCTATTTACTTTTAGGCCCTCCCCTAAGCCGAGTCTTAAAAGTTTGGGATTTGCTGAAACAGTACTTTACAGGCCGAATGTTTTTGTTCTTCATGTCAGCTACGCAACGTTACCAAAACCATTTCAAACAATGGTATGCCGGTACGTGCATAATTTTTACCTAAGATGGTTTTTGTAAATATATTTTTTGGAAACATATTTAGATACATAAATTTGTAAGGGGTTTTAAAACTGGTGGTGCGCGCTAAAAACTACTGACAGTGAATTCACGGCAGCATTTCAAAGTTCTGCAGCTACGAGGTATTAACACAACATTCAACCACAGCTTATATCGGGTAGGCCTACAGAACATTGTGTCAGCAAAGCCCGCTATTCTCGTTGAAATACTGCAAACGTATAGAACACTTGATCTGATTTTCCGTTCGGAAACAGTTCGTTTATTGCATTGCGGACGTCGTCGAGCGTAACCGGCTGTTCGATGTGCTTCTGATAGAAGCGTAGAAATGACTCGTCGGGGTTTGTGAAGTCGCGCATGTACTGCTTCTCGTGAGCGTGCTGTTTGACCAGCCCCGCTGCCAGGATGTCGGCTTCGATGTCCTCCCAGGCCGGCATGGGCGTTCCTAGCCGCGCGTATATCTCGTTGGCGTTACCGGGACATTTCGTGCGGCTGGAAGACACGACGATCGCCAGCCCGCCTCTAGTCAGCCACTGCTCTTTGAGCTTGCGGAACAACTCCTTGCGTTCGCTGGGATTGACGTAATACAGCACGTGCATCATAATCACCAGATCGACCTGGCCGTCCATACCTTTCCAACTCTGAATGTCAGTCTCCGTCACCTGGCAGTCAACATCCGGGAGATCTTTGCTTAGACGTGCTGATAAAATTTCTGCCGACTGGTGGTCGGGTTCGACCGCGATCAGTTTGCTGACGTTCGCTGCGCATTGTTTGATAAACGGAACCTCGTGTTTGCCCTCTCCCGGTCCGAAGATGAGACACGACTTGACCGAGGTGAGGTTCAGTTCTCTACTCAGTCCGCTGAACGTTGCCTGGAAGACCTCATCGTAGTTGTCGTGGCTGCAGAATCTGCCGTAAACGTTCAAGTAACCGTCACTCGTTGTTGTCATCTTTTGCAGCTTTTCCCTGAAATAATACCACACAATATGTTCACAGTTATTTATTGCAAAGAAAACATGCGTTCGTGCCACGGTTATTTGCTTTTTATGCGCGGCGCAAGTAAGCAAAAACTGTTGCTAAATTCATGACACAAATGTTCACAACTTCACATTGGTCCTTCTGGTTTTAATCCTTTATGAGTTATCGGATACTGCGTTACTTTCTTTCGTCTTTCTTTGACGACAATAAACAACCATTCCGCGAATGTTTCATTTTCTCATGTAACCGCAACTTAAGTAATCACACTCATTATTTTTTGTGACAGTTTTTAAAACATTGGTCAGAAAACTCATTGGCGTGCATTTGCAGGCCTACTACGATGTTTGCAGATTTTCGCAGACGGCTTACCCCTAGTTTATTATTAATTTCTAAAATAACTATACTGTAAGACGCTTATCAGTATTTAAATACAAAAGATTACTATCACCGACACCATTATAGTTGTCTTGTCAAGAGACTCAAGTATAGGCCGTTCTATTGCTTTACACTTTGCATTAAATAATACGTTGCGATAATGGTATTGAACAGACAGTTGTAAGCCTATATATGATTTTAGATTAGGCCTATCGTGACAAACTGGTAGAGTAGACGTTACCATCTGATGCAGATGTGTAGATGTTGCAAATTTTTGATGTTACAGTCATGTTACTGAAAAATATTGACGCAATGAAATAGTGTCTCTATGGTAGTCGTAGTATCTGATGACGTCACATAGGCCTATTGCGAACTTTGCTTGAGATAGCTCTAGGTATAGCACAGCTATTTTGTCGTGCGCGGAGCGACATTTGGACCAAGTAAAATCGTTTGTATGAGCATTCTCAGCAAGTTATATGACAGTCACAATCTCTACCGTTCGTCGTATTGTGTCGCCGTCCAGTTAATCAATAACCAAGACGATCGATCTTCGCTAATCAGTCGATTTCATCAGAGACATTTAACATCCAACGTTTCACGTTCAGAACGTTCAGTGAATGTCAATGCTGGCTGAAATTTATATGAAAGTTGTATTGGCTAATACAAAACCGTACGGTAGTCAATGTTCTGAACGCGGTGAAGCAGTTATGGGCGGTTTGGCCAAGATGCGACAGTTTGAAGTCGTAGTAGCGCAATTAGCATGTAATCGTCATCGACGCAGCGTGCTACCGTATACGCGCCACTGAGCTGTGTTCAATGCAGAGGCCAATGCTCACGGTATAACCAGTCATACCACGCAGGGCTTATTACAGCGTAGTCATATTCTAGTTCGGCTACTGAAACTAGTGTTGCATTTTGAGGTCAAGGCTCAAGGTCATAAGATATCACAAAGCTCGATATGACGATATCCTACACACTTTTACTACTACTCAGTGGCGTCATGGCAGGGGAGGACAGGGGGTAGTTGCTCTTTCCCTATTTTTGGGCTGTCCAAAAATAGTCGGAAAATTTTCGTCCATTCGGGGCTAAAAACCACGACGTTTTGGGAATTTTCTTTGGGGGTGAGGGGAAATTGAAGTTTTGAGCATCTATAATCTCTCCTCTGTTTGAAATTTGCAGTGTCTGTCGGAACAGTGGCGTAGCCAGAAATCTCAATTGGGGGCCTCGTCTCCCTTCCTCTCTCTTCCCCCTTTTCCCCCCTTTTCTTTCCCTTCCCTTCTTTTCTTTTTTACCATTTCCCTCCCTTCCCCTGTCATTTTCTTTTCTCTCTCCTCCCTTCCCTTAGAAGTAGGACCCCTAAAATCCAGCTGAAAAGTCTGGGGAGCCCTTTGAGCTCTCCCAACGGGGTCTGGGGCGGAGCCCCAGCTGAAATCGAATTTGGTCCATTTTAGCTTTAAAAGATGAGATCTGATGGCAACGCTTTCAGTTATTTTCTCGAAAATAAACTGACCAAATTGGCAAATTGCGTGCAGTTTAAACGTATGCTTATGTTTTGTCTGGAGGATTGAAGGGCTGGGTCCCCTGCCCCCCTTGGCTATGCCACTGTGTCGGAAAATGGCAACTTTCTGCCCCGCCTACTGTTTTTTAACCAAAGACGCCGCGCTGTCAATAGTCAGTCACAATATGCTGTTGGCTTGCACAGTTAAAGGTTATAGTTAAGACCACAAATATTAAGCTTATGGGCTAATTGCAACGAACTATAAGCTTGGTACTAAAACACAGGAAAACAGTTCACTACATTCTTGTGGAACAAATTGCTTATAGGCTTCCTATACATACCTGTACACTTACCTATGAGTGCGGTGAGCGTCAGTAGTGAAAGGTATAGAAGGTATTGGCTGCTGCCGTTTTTGCGGGCAATGTTTTCTGTGCTTGTATTTGACTGACAGGTATAGGCTACATAGGCATACGTAGGGCCGCCTGATGGTATTTTATGGCCTTGACGTACTGAGGCAGCAGATAGGGACGTAAATAACTCGCCGGACCGACAACCTTTGCTGAGCTAAAGTTCTAGGTTACAGCGTCTGTAGTGGTAAGTGAAAGATGGCTGAGCTGCCGGATCGGCCCGTCTAGACGGACACAGTTTAGGTCGGTCACATCTCTGCCAATTTGCAGACCAGACTCGCATAGTGCTGGGATTCTGGGAGATACCACAGGCTTCAAGAACGAGACAGTCCGCAGAAGTACGGTAGGGCCAAGCATGGAGAGACGAGATCTTATCTTTCGTGGCGTATTTTAAGCCGCGCAAAATACCTCTTGGAATGGTGATATTTCTGCGTTGATCAACAATTTTTAGTGGTTTATATGCAGTTTTATTTTAAGTTTAGACGCTTTTCACACTGAAGAAATAGGATGTTTCGACTTTCGACGTTTAAACATTATTCTAGGCACATTAGCTCCGTTTCGTTTTTACCTTTTTCTTGCAGATTTTTAAATGTCTTTTTGGTCACTGTTACAAAATGGTAGGTTTGCATTTTTTTTCGCAGAGCGTGCAATTGATAAATGGAGTTTTTGGATGACTTTTTTTATTTTGGATGATTTAAACTGTAATAACAAAAAGACCGCTTTTGTAAGTTTTTTTTGTGCAGCTTAGGCTAAACTGGAAACGCAGCGGATTTATTCACTTATATAAAATACTTTTTATGCACAGTAATGTAATTTTTAACTGGTAGCAAATTTGTACCTACACTTAAATATGTTAAAACAGTAATGTGGTCAAAACTGATCATTGTTTAGTGGTCTTGCAACGTTACTGTTCAGCCAAGCCAACGGGATCGTGTATCGCTTTTTCATTACTGTTTTATCGGGCAAATAAAATTGATTGATTGATTGAATGAATGCATCAGTGAACGAATGGTTCAACTGATAGCGAAAGACGTGTTCTTGATCTTGGCTACTCTGATACGTCCGATAGACTCACTTTCCAAAAGCTGAAAATTAAAGGCCAAACGTTCAGCATAAGACCGACTACAGACAATTCGTAATCAAAAATCATCCTAAATCATTGAAAAAGGAAATTACTTGGATGGAAACACTTTCAAACGAAATTCTTTATGGCATAAATAATTACTCAAAATCATTAAATACAAATTTCCGCCGTAGATGTAAATCATTAAAATGTTTTGTAGTTGTTTGTGACCGAAGAAAAAAATTTGTTTCTTCATGCACACATTCTGTCACATATACCTAATCATACAGCCTAATAATAATACAGTGTAGTGTGTCGGCTTCTCGGACAAACAGTTGCCACTGGTGGTGCGACTTCTCATTGTAGATGCTGTGCGGACATAGAGGTTACAGCAGAAATGGAGAAGGAGCGATTTGTGAAAATATTGTTACTACAACACCAGCGAGCGTCGACCTGCATACGGCAAATGCATTCCGACGTTTCTGCGTCGTCTGTCCGTCTGTCCTTTGACGCTACAGCTGTCGCCGCGGTCGGCGATCATTACTAAGTGAATTTCGCGCCGACGGTAAAGCTTCCGCGCAACGGCTGGCAGCCCACCCATGCACGGTGGCGTTGTGGGTGGCCACTGTGACTGACAGCTGGGGACAAGGCTCGACAGACAATGCGGGACACGTGGACGACTATTAAATGATTCCGGCACTGCGATTAAATTGCCATGCGGCGCGGTCGGTGGCGCACTGATGTCCTGTAGTCCATAGGTCTTGCGGCATCGCGTTCGGAGCGCCGATTTCAATCGTGCAGTCGCTTCTATAGATAGGCTTCTTCCACCCTGTACATTGTGTCTCATTGTCTGCACGGCTGTCGCACGTTTCGACTTCACAAGTTAACAGCTCTGCAGAGATGCACGTATTCTAGTCGCATAGTATTTCGTATCGTACAGAAACTCTATAAAACGCCATAGTGTACAACCATTACACAGATACAGTGATGAAAATGCAATAAAAAATAAAAAGTAAGAACTAGAGTACAACACGTTTAAAACAATTTTATGCGTACAAGCATCGCGCCGTTTCACCGGTATCAAATTACATTGCTTGGTGACTATCGCTACCTACCTGCAGGCAGCAAACTGACAATCGCGAGTCAAACTCGCGCTAAATCGCGAGTCAAACTCGCGCTAAATCGCTGGATTTTTTCAACATTTAGGCAACGTCGGACAAAGTGGCTTCTATCCCCCAAATCTGGAATCAAAATCGGGCGCAACTTCCCCCAGTTTCAAGCTCAAGTTTCACAAGTACCCTTCCCCTTTTGGGCTTCTTTTCCTTTTTAAGGGGAAGTTTTGTTAAGGGCGTAGATTAAGAAATAGGGAAAATGAAAAATAGAGGTGATTTGTTAAGGGTGTTAATTGCCCTATGAAAAATAGGGGGAGGTTTTGATCTACACTCTTAACAAAACTTTCCCCTTTTTATTGGACGCAAGCTGCGCCCACCAGGTATGTGGATTGAAGCCACTGGTGGGACATCTTTTTAATAAATCCAGCCTGGTAAAATGCGAAACAGCTATGCCACCCAATAGCTAGGCCACTGTGTGTGCATGTGATTGGAATAATTAAGGTCTAAGGCCATGTTTTGTGTGTCCATTTATCGCTTGATCCAACTGTAGCCTATGCATATCCTGCATTTGATAGCATTCAGTCGAGCCAGTTGTGTGTCTGCACGCACGACGTTTCATGCTAATGTGCATTCTTAGGCGCTTGCTAACAGTGGGGCAGTGTTTTGATGAAATTTTGCGTCGTTATGATTAATGACTACCAATCCATTAATATCAGTTCACCATATGCTTAGCATTCACTGTATGCTCCACGGCAGCGTACAACTGGCCTACTAAAAAACCGGCATTTGGATTGATCATTGATGACGAACTGCGGGCCCATAAGTTTGCAAAAAAACTGACTGTGATTCCTTCAGTCCAAAATAACAAAATGTAGGCCCTACGTAAGATTATTTTTATTTAGCATCCTTCCCTAGGCAATAAACTAACGTTGCCAGCAGACGAGACGGGCGGACAGACGGACAGACTCGTTACGCTGTCAATATGTGCATTGTGCCGTCATGAGTGTTAGCTTTCGGTTATGAACATATAGTGATAAATAAATTTGCGGTTTTCAGCGCATTCTAGGCCGATTGCGTTCCACGTGTTGATGATATACGTCAGCGTGAACTAACGGCTTTAGCGTCGCAGCTGTCGCTGTAATAAGACACTAAGCTTCTTTTGCGTCGCGAGGCAAACGTTTTTTTTTTACCTAAATGTATGTTTCGTAGAGATTTCAGCGCCAGAATAATGATCTGTGGAAATGTCACATTACGTGTTTTGGTGACAGTTAGATGGACTTTCATCCGGGGCCCTGGCAGGTAAGC
>Ga0209367_1001345_pt1 | contig 29846 bp, 23 predicted proteins | sample WorMetLIZISLAND2_FD_187412 | JGI IMG/M metagenome (GOLD analysis project Ga0209367, IMG submission 187412) | Marine gutless worms symbiont microbial communities from Max Planck institute for Marine Microbiology, Germany - Olavius geniculatus... ...
TGCGAGTGTGATGCATTTGTGACTAGTGTGACGTTATGGTATCATCTCCTGATCCCTAAAGTGTGACGTCTTGGTACCTATTCGACTCCGATCACGCTGAGTGTTCTAAATGAGGGTGTGGTCATATCAGCCAGCTGGACAACAACAGAAGCAAACGGGCGCGTATAAGCGATCAGCAAAATTAAAAAAAAACGATAGATCTTATAAGACTGTCTGTGAATGAGGCACCTGGACATCGGCGTTGGCGAGTCGTCGCCCACTTCCATCGCCAGACGATCACACGCAACTCCAGATGGCCCAAGGGGGCGTGGTCATTTCAGCCAGCTGGCTAACAATTGACGAAAACCGTCGCGTATCGTCGATCAGCCAACTAAAACGATATCGATTCTGTTGTAGCTAAACATCACGTTTTAGTAGCGAGCGAAGTATAGCAGAAAGTTCATCTCAGATCAGAAAAACAGCTTCCAAAATCTTCGACATGCAACGTCCTTCCTTCGCCATATTAGTCATACATTGAATAGTTAAGCACTATTTTTTGAACTTGAGCTTGAACGTGACATGTACTAGCCCTGATAAAATCACGTTATGTGATTGTGCAGGTCATGAAAATATGGCTCGTTTGTTTGTTTGTTTATAATTATCGTGTCAATAACAGTGTGTCGTGTTATTGCGTGGGTGTCATTTGCACTGCACCTTTATCAGCAATCCAGGCAGTAAGTGCTACCGAGTACAAACGGTGGAAAATTAGCTTTGATCGTAATCTTCGAGTTCTGTATTAGCCTAAGGTCAGTCCGGGCTTCCTGTTTTTGCTTCTACTCACCTGCGCAGCTGTCTGCAGCAATGCAGTAAATTTCTGGCGACTTTTCATTACTTGCCACACGAAAATTTCTTGCCATGAATGTGCTGTTTGTCATTGTTGACCACTTTTTGCTGTAGTGCAGAAATGGGAGTGCTGTATTTGTGTGTGCTGTCAAGTGTTATTAATTGAGCTTTCCACACGGACAAATCTTATCCTGACAAGCTATTGTTAGTGCTAATCTAGCTAGACTAGATATGGCTGTCATTATCCTTTGGACGGCATTGATGCTAGGCTAGTGCTAATCATGCTAATGCTAATCTTAACATTACCGTTATTATCTTCGTCTTGTAGCCATCCTGGACCGGAGCAGGACATTTGGGCGCCGCCGTTTGGGCGCGACCGTTTCGGCACCACCGTTTCGGCGCTCACCCTTTGGGCGCTGGGACCTTTGGGTGCTGAGGACGTTCTGCACTCTAATAGTAGATCTTGACAATTTTGTCGGACATTAACATTGATAGCAATAGAGCTTGATAAAAACGGATCTTAGTTGCTTTTGGTAGGCATTTGTCTTTCCAGATACAGCCCAGTGATGTCGCTGTTGAGTAATCAAAACCCATGTGATGGTTCAGATATGTTCGGCAGTAACCATCTGAAGACTGGAGACTGCTAAGATAAACATCTGTCTGTCTTTTCTTTTTGTGTGGTCCCATAGCTCTGCAATGGGTTTCTGGTAAGAAGCTCTGTGCACACCTTTTAACCCCCTTCAACCAAATTCTGCTGCTTGCTGATGGAGTCATTGATGCATATGTTGCCAAAATTGTGTGCAGAAGCTGATTCAGTGCCAGGATGACCATCCAGGTTGTTTGTGTCATTAATCTGACATCCACAAAGACTCGTGAGGATAAGAATGCTGAACAGAGCCTCGAGGCAAGAAAGGCGGCTTATGCTGAGGTTGAGAAGGCCTGCGCCTGGTATGTGATACAATTGTGAATTACGAATGACATTTGCAGTTTCTGAATTTACATAGACATAGTGATTACACATAGTATATCTGGTCATAAATTCTAGAACTGCTCACTGAGTAACACCTTTAACTTTAAACTTCAACAACTTTTCAGATCTAACATTGTGCATGATATTTTCAGTATGCTTTTCTGTTGTACTATACACTGTGTGTGGAAAATGACCCCCCCAAAAGTACATCACAGTATTAATTGCAGTTCATTGCCAAGAATACAGCATGCTTTTTTCACCAAGCTGCATTTTCTTTAGCATATTGTCAGATGTAAAACAGAACAGAACAAGCATTATTGACATTGTTAATATTTTACATACTTTTTGTGGCATACCAGTAATTAGTTAAATTGTTCTGGATATTCTGTGATCGAATCATTTTGTCTGGCATGAAAATTGCATTAAAATGTTCTATAATTTTGTCATTCGATGTCTTTTTAGCTGAGGAAACTTCGCAGCTGTATTTTTGTATTTTAATACTAACACTAAAAGTACTAAAGTTGCATGCATTTGCAGTGTTGGAGATAGAAAATAACACTAAGCACAAATATTTAGTCATTGCAACATGTTTAGTGGGGTTTTTTTCTACACAATTTCAACATTGATTTGGGCACTGGGCAGGGGTATGCTTGTTTGTGTACACGTCAGTGGTTGATCATGTTGTCTGTTGCAGCATGAAAGCCGATCTATGTCACATGAACTTCCAGTACCTGGACTTTGGAGAGATTGACGCCTTGGACAAGTTTCACAATGCGGACGTGGCGGTCGTTGATATGTCGATACATGTCCAGCAGGCAACACTGTTCTATCACATCGGCATGAGAGAAAGCATGGGGATGCCGGAGACCATCATACTACTGAATGACACCGACCCTGATTTCACACAGTCTGTCAAGGTATTCTAGTGACTTTGGTTGCTCTAAACTTTTGACTGTTGAGCTCATGTAATCAGGTCTGTATGTTTGTAACGTTTGAATGGCAGCTGGATTGCTGATGAAGTTATGCACCTTTCAACTTTCAGATTCCTTGCATTCACTGTGTGGCAGCACTGTTCTCTGCAGAGATTTTAGGTCTTTGATTAATTATAGTAGTATTCGTATTTGGTACTACAAGTTTTACATGTTAGTGTGTTTTTGCTGTAAAAATGAAAGCACTGTACACTGTACACTTTCGGGTACTTCTAGGTTTTTTTGCCTGTTTGAACTTGCTTAAATCTGTTAAGCGCTAAAAACTGTTTTTGCCGGCAAAAACACAACCCTGTGTTATGTGTTATGTTGATTTATAGTAAATTATTTATTTTGTAAGAACTTGGTTATGTTGCTTGCTGTCATTCGAACTGGGGTTTTCTTGGAAAATGTCATTAGGGTAAAAATGTCATTAGATGTGTTTGTGTGTTCAGTTGTCATGTGGCAAGACCGTGTTTCTCCCATACATTCTTGATGCTGAGGGCAAATGCATTGTAGTGGATAACCCGGGCTCACTCAGTGAAAGTGTCGGTCTCAAAGCCTCTGATAAGACCCCCCACACTTTGGTCACTCATCTCAAGAAGATCTTCAAGCAGGTTGAAACTCTTAACAGGAAGTATGTCAAAGAGAAGTTTATTGCGGATCTGCGTAAAGCTCGGGATGGCGACAAATCCAAAGATCCAGAAGAAATGAAAAAGGTAACCTATGAATTCTAACTAAATGAGCATTAGTATATTTTTGGGTACGTACATTTTAAGAATTTTACTATTCTGTACTGTTGTGGAGTGTATATATTAATAAAATAATATAATAATGATTCTGTTTTTAAAACAGTCTTCATCAAGTAGAAGTTTATTGCCAGGCTGGCAGGCTGCATAAAAGATCCAGGAGGTAAAATGTCTAGAAAAAAGTTTTTAAAAATGAAAATGGTGGTGTATAAATATGGTAAGCATCAGTAGGTTTTCACACAGCTTAACTATTCTGTGCTGTTATATGTTATTGTATTAGTATTACACTAATGTGTTTTTTTTTTGTCATCTCTTAAATAACCAAATGAAAAAATATTAGTAACTGCAGTTATGTGTGTGAACAACTTGCTGTTAGTCATGATCTGACAGCAGCATGAGCAGAATTAGAACAGGCTGCAGCGTCTCAGTTACCAGCTTGACTCCCTAACCACTATGATGGCAGTTTATATTTTCAAAATTATGATGCATTTTCAGTTCTAAGCATTGAACAGAAAATGACATATCGGCTTGTAAGTCACAGCATCTGTAGTGTACATTGAAAGGTAAAGATGATGAGTATTTGTTTGGTTGAATTATCAGCGGCAGAAGCAGCCAATATACATGTTCTGTGCATGTTACAGTTTTTGTCAAGCATGCGGCGAAGGCTTGATGACCCGGAGCTTTTTTCTTCCGATGTTATCTTCAACATGTTACTCATGTATCGAGAGATTCAGGTCAGATGATTAGCTGTAGTTCTGTTGATTGTAGTTGTTGCTGTAGTTGTAGTTATAGTAAGGCATCTGAACTTTATGGCTCATAGGGTACAGATGATGCAAGAGACATTTTATTTCTGGGGTTCTGTTGTGAGGCATCTTTTTGCTGTTTTTCTCAGGGTTGGCAGACTTCTGCCAAAGGTAGTTTAAACCAGTTTATGGCTGCTTTCATACAGACACGAGTACGGGTCCGGGTTTCCGTTTATGGTTCATAGAAGCTTTTCTCGTACGAGTGGAACGTTCACGGTCACTTTTACAAGCATATAACTCAATGTGTGTCAGCCGTATTGAATAAAATCAAATCGAGGAAATGCTTCGCTATTAAAACCACAATATTTCATCACATTGCTAATACCGATTATTTTACTAACCGTGCACCTCTAACGATGAACAGTTTCACAATGACATCAGTTCTGACGTCAAATATGTACCACAGCTTTTGTAAATTATATTAGTGCTATTTACAGGCAGTTTAGTTTGCACGGGTTGGATAAAAACACGACCTGCGCAGAAACTACTGGTTTGAGTGAAATTTACAGGTAACTCATATTTGTATGTATGTGAATGGCTGCCATTGAAATGCACGCAAACTTTTGTTTGCCGGAACTCGTATACGGGAACCCGTACATGGCGTACAGTGCTGGACTCGTACTCATGTCTATGTGAATGCAGCCTAAATCAGTGCAGCAAAAACGTTTTTGCCAATTTCTGCCATTATAACTTTGGTTTTTAATTTTTTTATGTGCTTTATGCAAAGACCAATGCAAAGCAAAACGGTTTTTTTTGTTTTTATGTCAGTTTGTCGACAGTCATTTTGTAACAAAGTTGTAGTTGTGTTATGGATGGTGAATTTTGCTTCTGAAATGTTATATGCGATTTTTTGCTGATTTAAGCCGGTATAAACCTCATCAGTGAGAGAAACAAGTTTTTTCGCTGTAAAATCCCAGTCTCTGTGATTTTTCTGTTGGCCTGAGTCGATGCTTATGGTGATGTTTAAGCACAGAGAGATGGTTGTGAAAAGTAACTTTTTGTCAGTGTGTTAAAATTTTACACTGCGTTAATTTTTTGTATTGGACCGAGTATAAAATTAGCTTAGCGTCCGTACATCTGTCATCCATCCGTCCAATGTTTGAGGCTTTATATCTCCATAATGGTGCAAGATAAGCATTTGGTCACAATGGACCACTCATAGGAAGTGGCCCACCGTGAGTTGAATGGTCATGTGACTGATGACATCACGTGACTCCAAAATGTCAAGGTCGTGACCCCACCATCTTTGTGGCACCATGTCTCCAGAACGGTGCAAGATGGTCACAATGGACCATTTATAGTAAAGCGCTGGTGATAAATCAAATGGTCATGTACTCACGTACTGACAACGTTAATTGTTTAATTATAATAATAGCGAAGGATGACAATAACATTGCTGCTGTACAATTTAAAATTAAACTTATTAATTTTTCTACTAGTTCAAACAGCTCACTAATTTTATTTATATGTACATATACTGTAAAGCTCATCGGACATACTCTGTGTTCATATGAACATTTTCTTGTTTAAAATGCAGTTAATGCATTTATATTATTATTATTTGTTATTGTTGTTCTTGTTGTTGTAATTGATATTCATATTACCCGATGTGTTTTATAGGACTATGATGCGATGGTGTCCCTGGTTGAAGAGGTGGACGCGGTTACTAATCTGCGTGTCACTAACACAGTTGGCATTCAGAACTTGTACGCGTTTGCTCTCAACCGACGCAATGCACCCGGCGATCGGGATAAAGCACTCACTGTCATTCACAAGGTTTTCTACTTTGTTACTTTGTTACTTATTACTTTTTAAAAAGTGTTTCGCGCACTTAAATGGCTTTGAAGCACACAGCTATCTTGTATGAGTATATGTTTCTGTTGCTTCATCACAGTTTGGCGTGGCTGGGGTTAAGGTGGGGCGCATTCACCTGTGTAGGGTGGCAGGCAACACTGTGTGATCCCATATGGTAGGTGATGCTCTGTAGCTTTGCAGTGGGTTTAATCTTTAATCTTGTGTTATGCAAGTGTCACATGACATAGTAAGTGATGAAGTGTGCTTATTTCAAGGGGTGTTCTGCATGGGATGTGCATGTGATAAACAGATGCTGGATCTGTTCTAATTTCCATGCTTGGCTGGAGTGAGATTAGGTGCATTTATACCACTGCAGACAGTGTGGTTAGAGATAAGAGGATGAAGTAGGTTATAAAATATTAATGCAGCTTTCACTTGGCTATGCTGCTCTTGTGAACGAGATTTTTTGCCATACTGCATGTTTAATTTTTTTTCGCATTCTGGGTTTGTTTTCGTGCTTATTAATGCTCGATAGGCTGTTAGCGATTGGTTGTTGTATCTGCTGCTTTATAACTTGTTAATCATTTCCGCCTGTATTCTGATAAATTTCTTGTTCTATTTTTATGCAAAGATTACTTTTTTTAATCTCATTACGAAGACCACGAATTTGGGTTCACATTTCTGTCTCAGTCATCTCCAAAACATCTGTATTTACTTGCAGTGCAGGTGATTGTGTTCTGCAGGCCATAGAGATGATGGACCCACAGAAGCCGGTACCCGACATTATCTGCCTGTGTGGTCGCATCTACAAAGATAAGTTCGTCGAGTCAAATTATGAGGACACTGATGCTCTTAACAACGCCATTGAATAGTAAATATCAGCAACTTGTGTTTACGAGGGGCGTTTAAAAAGTTTTGCAAGTCAATATGTTAGACAAAAAAACTTTTTAAAATTTTTGCACCAATAAAACGTATATTTCTTCCGAACACGTGTGAGGTTAAAACGGATGTGACGTCATTATAATGTATGACGTCATGGAGCATTAAACAGGAACGATTTGGAGTTCTAGCGCAAAGGGCGTAAAATTAGGCTAGCTGTTACACACTATTTCTTCAACCTACAGCTGGATTTTCTAATATGAGGCTGTGGGACATGTGATTTTATGAGGACCCTGACAATTACGTCCATGAATACTTCATTTGTAATTATAAATATTTAGTAGCCGAAATCTGTGTCAGCTATAAATGAGAATGCTTCTATCAATTACGATTGCTCGTCGGGATTTGACGTCAGAAAAGTTTATTAAAAGTTAACAGTTAGTGATATCTGTTGTCTTTGTGAAAGGTTAAACAAAGTTTGCAACGTACGAACTTGGGAGCCATAGTGTGCGATGGCCTAGGAGCGAGGCCCGCAGATTTTCCCCTAAATCCGGCACTGCAGTCCAGTCCCCAAGTTACAATTACCCAACTAGCTGTTCGTGACTGTGGCTTCGTCCAATAAGATCACCCTACATACAGTAGGGACCTCACTTACAACAACTATTGCATTTTTTAAAGTTTAAAAAATTTTCTTTGTGGTGTTCGCTGTCCAAACAATGAATGTCTCAAGTCTGTGGTGGGCGCGTGGCTGGAAGGACAGGCATAAAACGCTTTATGACATCATAAGTCACAATGATGTCACATCCGCTTTAAGCTTGCATGAGTTCGTGAGAAATATGCATTTTATTGGTGTATAGATTTTGAAAAGTTTTTCAGTCTAACATATCAACTTGCAAAACTTTTTGAACGCCCCTCGTATGTTTTTCTGTGTAAACCACTTTCAACCATGTTAAACCATGGTATGGAGTGCGATAGGTGAGTGTTAAATGAACTCATACTCAGTCTCCAGGTCACGTTTTATCACACTTATGCTACAGTTGTTGATGATGGTTAATGTAAGCCTACTCTGTTCTTTGTTAGGTCACACTTGACTGCACCCATTATACCGTTACGGACATATTGCAAAAGGTAGGAGCACTAGTGCGTTTGTGGCGAAATGACTGATTATTACTAAGTACTAATATTAATGCCTTTACTGAAGTGAATCAGTGAAGGAGGCTGTGTTTTGGGGTCAGTCATTTTTTAGTCCGCCCGGAAGCGATAGCTTGTGGAGCGGACTTAAGTTTTAGCCCAGATGTTTTTTTTTTGTCAACGCGAGATCTCCGAGATGCGTGGGCCGACCGGCGTGAAATTTATAATGCCGGTCCAAAATTTCGAGGGGCCTCCCCCAAAAAATTTCAGGGGCCAAAAACATGCAAAATTTAGCCCGATTACGGACGATTTTGAAGTTTGGCGGCAAATATCTTTGAAACGGATGAAGATTTTCAAAGTCGGATTTTTACTTCATCTACCGTAATTCCTCCTGCGTTAGGCGAAACAAGTCCGGTGAACTTTGGTCCAGTAACCTTGGAGATCTCGATGTGAAATCGTACCCACCTAAAGCGCATTTTTCGGAAGAACATATTTAGGCCCCTAGCGGGTGCTGCGCCCCCAAATTTTTACATGCGCTAGAGAATGACGAAGTCTTACTAGCACACTTACCACCGGGGACGGGGGCCCCCCTTACAACTTTTTTCAAAGAGGGGTCAAAAATTGGCTTAAAATTTAATAAATTAGCACTTATAACTTCGGAGTTAGGGGTGTAGCCCGAGAAAACTTTGGCACTTGACGTGTCTCTATGTTGGGGTGTTAATGCAAGTACAAATTTTGGGGGCACCACCCCCCTTAAAATTTGGGAGGGCAAAAAACGTTCAAAAATCCGTGCGATTTACGACAACTTTCGAGTTTGAGCGCATCTCTGGAACCGATGAAGATAACGACATAATCTAAACGGCGTTGACGAGAGTGATCCTTTCGGCGTTGAACACAAAAAATTTGGGAAATTCCGTCCACTACGAACCAAGTTATAAGCACTAATGTTGACCTACCCTAAGTTGACAAAGCGCGTTCGGCGTATGCCAATGCATTTGAGTTTGGGCCACGTGACTTTGATGTCGGGAAAATTCTCCCCCCTCTTTACCCCCTCCAATTTCCCCCAATCGGACTTAAAGCGCCGGGCGGACTCACGTTGGGCTTTGCCCCAAATTTCTAGTTGTTAGCTGTATTACTGAAAAATTGTGAACTATTTTTGTTCTTTTTTGTGTCAACTGTAAAGGTTGGGCATAATTCAACAAGGAAGCAATTACATTTTGAAATGTTTGAACTATTCGTGGTATTTGCGATTTATTTTTTTGTTGATTTTTGATTATTATCTATGACACTGTTGACAGAAAAGCAGCAGCTGTATTTTACTTTTTTACGCACTAAAGCAGTAGCTGCTTTCTCACGTAAAAAAGTAGAATACGGAATACGCGTGAAAGCAGCTACTGCTTTAGCGCATCTTAGCCATAGCAATTCTGTCTGTCTGTCTGTTCGTACATCACACGGGTGGATCAGTCAAAAATGGTGCAAGCTAGGATCACTAAATCTTCACTGTCGGCTGTCTGTAAGACTCTAGTTTTAGGAACCAGAAAGCTTTCCCATAAATTCGAATGGGGTCACCTCGAACGAAGGCGCTAAATGAGAGGGGGTACGAAAAATTTGCAATTTTGGCCAATAAGTTGCTGTATCTCAATAACAGTGCGAGATAGGGTCTAAGTTACTATTAATCACTAATAGGAAGTCATACACTGGCTTTCGATTGCCACCGAATTCAATGACCTTGGATGACCCTGAATGCCAAAGTAGGGGTTTTATGGATTTTTGGCAATTTTGGGCTGCGAGATACATTTCAAGAGCAAATTGCACCGAATTCACTACAGATAGATCAAGACAGCATGTGCAATTTTTAGCATTGAACATGGATTTAAGTGGTCTAAGTCTTGACCTTATAGGTTCAAGGAAACCTGCGCACGAGGGCATCAAAGAGTGGTACCCCCTAAAAGTCGTTATTTTACCGTTGTTGGCAAGTTTACCGTGAAAACGGTTGCAGATAGACATGGATATGCTGCCTATCACAACAAGTCCTAGTGGTGAGCTTTTTTAGTCGTATTAACGTCGATGACTTTGAAAGACCCTGAACTCCAAAAATTACGGGTTTTGTTGTTTTTTTTGCAATTTTCAGCTGCACCCCGCACTTTAAGAGTGAATTGCGACAAAATGGCTGGAGATAGACTTGGGCAGTTTGCGAACAAAAGCTGCTATAGGCTTTCGCGTGTCTCGTGAGCATTAGCTTAAATTTCTTGTTTTGTTACCTGGCAGTAGCATTGTGCTTGCTGCATGTTTAAGGTCTTTGGTTGCTTCCAGTTTAATTTTTCTCGACCATTAAGCCAAACTCGTAGGTGTAGGCATATTTTTTCTTATTATTTATCTGTATTTATTGCATGTTTTGTTTCAGTTATCAGAAAGGATTTGATGTTCAGCCAAATGAGTATGCCGGCATTAATCTGGCGACATTGCTTGTGATCTCAGGCAAGAGGTTTTCTACCAATGCCACGCTGCAGAGGATCGGTAATAACATTCAGATTCGTCATTAATTAAAGTAATTAAGTAAGTATTAGTGAAGTAAATTTATACAGTTCACAATGCAGGCAAGAACTTCCTGGATCTGATGAAAATGTTAATGCTTTTCGTGATTTTTCAGTGCTGGTTATAAATTGTACATTACAATGGTTTTTCATTTTATTGATCTTTCTTTGTATATCATTATGTGCAGTTGTAGTGTAGGTGAATGTTATAGTGTATACGGAAACAGGTCAAATTTTGTTTTTGTTTTCCATGTTGAAGATGACCAAATGTGGCTTTATTATTAGCTGTGAATTTCTATTTTATATTGATTATTGATTTCATTATTGTAGTCTTTGTTAAATTTTGTACATTTGTTATTTTCAGTTTTACGTTTGTGATAATTTCTGTAATTACTGTGTTATTCTGTTTCTTTTCTATGGAAACAGATATCATTTTTTCCTAAAACTTCAAACTAATTTTTATTCCATTTATTTCCTTACATTACATATCCATCAGTTGTTGTGCTTACCTAATTCAATTGTTAATGGACTCTGACTCTTTGTGCTGAAGTAGTGAAATGCACTGTTCTTTTTTCTTTTTTTTGTTGCTGCATTTTATTGCATTGTGTCTATCTTATGTGTTTGCTGCCATCGTGGCAAATAAAGATTTATATTACGTCATCAGTTGAACTGTTGATGCTTGTTAAAGCCTAAATTCCACTTTTCCGACTTTCACTGTGAGGAAGTTTCAGTGAAAGTCACGGACACAGACCACGAAAGTTGCGGATGTAAACCGTGAAACGTGGTTGTCATGGGGAAGTTTCGGGCTTTCAGTCCATCTTGACATGTTGAGATGGTTGAGACATAGTTCGTGACAAGTCCATGACAAATTTGTTTGCATCGTTCTAATGGAATTTCCTCTGTGACAAGACCCGAGGAAAGTCCGTGACAAAGTTTGCGAGGACGTTTCGGTGAATGTCGTGGACTTTGTTGCAAAGTCGTTGTAATGGAATTTGGGCTTAAACCAATTATGTTTAACTGCAGGTCTGACACTGAACAATCTGATTGGTAAGAAGGGAAGCCTGGCATCACTGACAGACTACTGGGATGTAGCGACGTTCTTTGAGATCAGTGTTCTTGCTGAGGACTACGCCAAGGCTGTACAGGCTGCTTCATGTATGGCTCAGCTTCAGCCTCCCGTCTGGTAAGATAGTGAACTAATAAATAAATAAATAAATCTACATGTTAAGTAACATGTCTTCATTATGGTCATATATTTGAAAGTACCTCAACCAAAGTTTGGAGAGATTTTCACCATTGGGTTTTTAGTTATCATGCTAACAAACTTTTCAAGGTTCAGGGACGGACACTGGCACTCAAATTGATGCAGAAGCACAAACTAATGCTTTTGCCAATTACTGTTACTGGTCAAAGTCTTTTTCCAGCAAAGCTCTCTTCTTAGGAGAGTCAGTTTAACCTGAAGATGCCATAAGAGACGGTGAGATTTGTAGTGATAATGCATCGGTCTGAATCTTGAACTTAGTCCGTGCTGGGCCTGGTTAGTACCTGGATGGGTGTCATTGGGTGACTGTGTGTGGGCAGGTAAACCATCTCAGTTGCGTAACCAGCCATCTTGGCCGACTCATTTTTCTACCCTTTGTTGGATGATAAGTTTTTTTTTGCTGAGTACTTAGTAGTAAATGTCATTGGTAAAAGGAGACTCCGTAGCTGCTAGTTTTGGCGGATCTGTGGCTCAGGCTGATCAGCTTGGTCAAAAGTCGGCCGTTGCCTGGTACTGTGTTGGATTCATTCATTTGAACTGGGTGAACTCTGCCAGTGTCTGTGCCATATTGACATGTAAACATTGCTCCGTTTACAGCAGAAGCTATGTCGTTGCAGGTATCTGAAATCAACAATGGGCAACATCACCCTGATTCAGACTTTCAGGAAGGAAGAGCAGGTGTTGGAGACTCGAGACAGAAAGGTTGATACGTATGCTGCTCCCTTTGTTCACATTTAACCACTTTTTATCTTTTTGTTCATGGTTTAGATTGCCAAGTGAAAAATGGGGGGGGAGTTTTGGTAAAGGTGTAGATTGCTTAGTTAAAAATAGGGGGAGAAGTTTTGATCTATACCTTGAACAAAACTCTCTCTCCTATTTTTTATTGGACACAAACTGCACTTACCAGGTTAGGGATAGAAGCCACTGTGTATAACTTATTCATTCTGAAATTTTATGGGGTGTGTACACGATCCAGCAAACTTCCAGCATACGTCCAGCTCCATTATAACATATGGCAGCAAACGTCCAGCAATTCATGTGTATTTTGAATACATTTGCTGGAAGTTTGCTGGATCGTGTAAACACCCTTTTACACAAATTACATGTAAAAGAACAACATGAAGATAGGTAAATCTTCTTGTTCATGTTGTGTTGCACTGTCAGTCCGGCATTAAATGACAAGAAAGCTGTGCCGTCGCATGGAACACCCACCACAGCCTATAGCAGTCCCTGTTCCACAATCTCTTGGTCTATCTTTAGTCTTACCTTACCTTATCTTTGGGGCAGGCAGGTTGCATACCGATACTGAGCTAAGTGTAGGGATATGCTTTCCAATGCCATTTTCTAACATTACTGTTCTGTCGCTTTGCATTATATAAATGCAGTGCAGTAGATTGCTTGTTAAACTGCATCATTTATAATGCATTTCCATGTAATTTTGCAAAAATGTACGATAACAAACAACATTATAGCAATCAGAAGTGCAGCAACAGTGAATCAGTACCACAAAAACTTAAATCATGGATTAGAAACCTAAATAACAAATTAGCTGTGGGGCACAGGCTGTCGCAAGTAAAAATTACGGCCAAACTGCTGCAGATGGAGACATGGTTACTATAGACAGTTTATAGTTATAGTTGTCGTCAACCTGTCCAATTGTGCTATTGCCAACCACTTACGCCATACCATTTAGCCACAATAGTGTGTAATGACCCTTCAGGGTCATCCAAGGTCGATGATTTTTATCTCGTTTGAAAGGACTTATGCGACTTCTTATTACTGATTAATAACAACCTTGGTCCTATCTCTCACTGTTTCTGAGATACGGCTGGTTTTCGGTTGAAAATGCACGTTTTTTCTACCCCCTTTCATTTAGCTCAAATTTGAAAATGTTCGCCCATATTTTGCATGCCTTGGTTACTTTTGACAGGGCTAATTATTTATGTACAAAGTTTTCACTTAAGACTTATCAGTGAGCCATAGTACATCAGTTACAGACAGACAACAGACAGGCGCACAGTCCCAACTGCACACTTGTAAAAAAGCCAGTTGTAGTTTTAAAAAAAAACAATTTTGCAGTATTTTGTTAGATAATGTTTGCCGTTTGTTTTTGTTAGATGTTTAATTTCTGGTTCGATTTCTTCAGCGAAGCAATAACAACCGAAATTTCCCAGAGCTTGCGATTTCCGGTTGGTTGCCTTATGGTTACTTTTGTTCTTATTGTAATCTGCAACTTAAGGTTTTTATCTCTGCCAACTGAACGTAGTGAACTTTGGAGGAGATTGTGAGATTGGTCATTCTCTCCATCGTTCAGTGTGTCTGTTTGTTTGTGTACACGATGACTAATAATAGCAATGACGTCATTGCACCAACGGCGCAAGCAGCAACGCTGGCTGTTACATTAACTTCCCTCCCTGCAGCGAAGCGGCTTTTCCTTTTGCCTCCTTTTTTCTTGTGTTTACATCACTTTACTTGGTGGAGATATGCACTTTCACGAGCGCCTTTTAGTTTTACTAGTTTGTTTGGTTACTTTACTTTTTAGAATATGTGTCCTGAGCCTTTCAATGCAGTAGGTGAGTGCACGTAGCTTGATGGACAGCCGCATATTTTGTTGAAACAGGGTTGACATCTTTCTTTTTGATTATTTATTTATTTTTTTACTACAACCTAGGTGACAGTGCCTGATGCTAAAACATTCAACACTTTTGAGTTACCAGTAATTTACTTTCTTGACTTAATTGCTGTTTGTACTGCAGCATAATATGAGTGTAATATATTACTAACTACATCACTGTTCTAGCAAGGCAGATTGCTTTCTAGTTGTGTGTTATTTTTTATTTTGGGTAATCTGCTTTTGAAATTTTGGTTAGATTTTTAATTCGGAGTTTGTAAACCACTGTTCATTTGGGGCAAGTAGTTATTTTTTATTGATTTTTGTCTGGTTGGTTGTTTGGCTTGACTGATTGTTTAATATGTTGTATCAAGTATACACCATGTCTGGAAAAAAACATCTCCGACATTTTTGATTGTAACTTGAAGAAGGATTATCAGATTTTAATAATTTTTGAGACCCGTATTTCCGACACGACTTGTGACTATCCAATTTTCCACTGCACCCACTGTTTGCGTCTGCACTATCTGGAGAAACAAAACCAACAAAATATTGCATTTTTGTCGAATCCTGCCTGTTTGGTTTTTCCCAGGTAGTGCAGAAACAGACATTTGGTGATGTTGGAACTAAAACGGTTACTTGATGGAAAGTAGTGTCAAAAATGTTTGCACCAAACATTATTAACATTTGTCAATTCTTTTTCAAGTCACAGTCGATAATGTTCGGCCTGCTTTTTGATGTATTTCTGTTCATTTCAACTCATATTTTGTTAGTTCTGCTTTTTCCAGGTAGTGCAGAAACAGACACTGTGTGAGGTGGAATATTGAATGGTTGTTTGATGGCCAGCTGTGCCAGAAATATTCATACCAAAAATTATTATCATTGGATATCCCTTCTTCAAGTGACAATCGATAATGTTTTGGATGTTTTTTTCGGACACCGTGTATAAGACCGTGGTTACATGCTATGGTGCCTGCTCCTCTTTTGGTGTCCAGGCTGAGTTTCTGGAGTATGTTGCTTGACTATCTATGAAATCTGGCTCTTTCTGTAGACACTCTTAAGCACTCCTCATATTGACTTTCCTGTTTTCTCTTTACTAAACTCTGCTAAAGTGCTTAGAATCATTTTTTTTGGTTTTTGATCTATATAAATTTATTGTGTTTTGTATTGTTATTGTATTGTATTGTACTCGTGTGGCTTGGTAGTCTATAATGATAACGTGCCGGACTTGTAATCCTGAGATCACTTAGGGGTGCAGGTTTGATTCCGCACCAGGACACTGCCGGGTAACGACCTTAAGCAAGTTGTTCACACACATGTGTCTTTGTCACCAAGCAGTATAATTTGGTACCGGCTTCATCGCTGGGACGTAAACAGGCACACCGCGTGATACATTGGCCCTGTGTCCGTGGTCTCGCAGTGTAAAAACTGGTGTCTGGCTGAGGGCCTTAGGAAACGGAGATCAGCGCCACCCTATGGGTCTTAAGGCTCGGGAAACACTTTACGTTTTTTTATGTATTGTACTCACTCACTCTATGTGCTGCATAGGTTCTGGTGCTGGAGCCATCAAAGGTCTATATGCCAAGTTACGTTGCTGTCAACAAAAATGCTAATGAAGATGGAGAGGTTTTATCGCAGTTGTCTGGTCCTTTACTTCGATGTCCATCTGTTTGTTTGTCCATGCTTTGCAGTCTAATAGCAGTTAATGTGGTTTATATGCATATGTGAATGAGTAGATGTTATCTGTTGGCCGTGTATTTCTGTTAATTGTCATTTGTTGATCGTTTAACTACTAAAAAAATTTGCTCATTGCTGGGCCGAATTATGGAACTTTCGTTTCACTCCTGGTAATGGATTTTCCATAGATGGAACTCTCGCTCCCTGGAACTTTCGCTCCTGCAGCCAAAGTAACATGATTTCACTTTCCAACACAAATTATGATTATTTAATTGATAAACTAATGGCATTAAGGCATTATAGCTTGTTGGTATCTTTGTACAGCTTTATTGTAGTGAAAGATGGCAGGTTCTAGCAAATTATTTTATTAATTATTTTATTTTAAATTTATTAAATTCTTTAAATTCTTTCTAAAATTTTTATAAATTTTTCTTAAACTACATTTTTCGTCAAGTGTTTACCATTATTCTAAACTCCAGTCTTTTCCCTAAACCTGAAATCCATTTTTAGTCTTTTGGAAGGCTAGCTGTAGCACATCTTTCCTAGTGACAGCTGTGCTTTCTTGTTTTGGATGTTGAGCATTTACACCACATGCAGGCATCCTTTGATTTTAGCTGCTTCTATTAAGCATTAAGTGTGTAGGCCTATAATGTTAACTCTTATTGAGGAGCGGAAGTTACACCTCATTTTTGCTCCTGGGAGCGAAAGTACATGGGAATGAAAGTTCCAGTTACCGCTGGGCCTACATTCATTAGTTGATGGCAGCTTAGGTCAGTGGTTAACATTGTTGATTGCATCATACAACTGGGGTTTACAGTTTTCCACGGAAAGTTTAGCAAAATTTTGCAATTCACTGCGACAAAGTTGTCCAAATTCCGCGGCTTTGTGAGTAAACTGAACTCTATCCTGTTAAGAAACTTTAGTTTTTGGAGGCTGGCATTGTGCCTAGTTATGCAAGCAACATATGAAGAAAATTATCGATCTTTTTGTCTTTGCAAAAGTGCAATTTGTCAATTAGTTGCATTGTGTTTGTTTATGATTGTGCCGTACTACAATGGCAATTGTTAGCATGGATGCAGTTTTAAGCAGTTCTGTTTGATTTTTTTGTGATATAGTTAGTTTAATTACATTATCAAACCAATGATTCTCATCGGTCATTTCTAAACTTTTGCAAAATTCTATGGAAAAAGGCAAATTCCGCGGCTTGGCTCGAAATTTCACGGCCCACGGAAAACTGTGCGTTCTACATATAAGTTACTTTGCATCAAGCCAGGCAAATACTGCGATGGATTAGCCGTATACCATGTTGGTATTTGACTAAATTACCTGAGCAACTCAGCCTGGCCATTCTGTGTAGATTGGTTCAGTGAGTACTGGCGATGGTTGTGGCCACTGCTATGGGAGAAATGGAGAATTCTGCATAACAGAAGGCTGCAAACTGAGATAGTTGGTTAAGGGCACTGGCTGTTAATGGATTCAGCCATTCTGCCGACTTTGGCTGTGTGCTAGCTTAATTGTGTTTTAACTCTCACTGGCTCAAAGTGTTGCAAAGCTTCCACTGCAGTAGACCTTGGTTCCTCCCATGTGTAAATCCTGTTCACTGATAGTTTGCGTGAATTGTGTTTGATCAGACAACGATCTCACTTTACCACGAAGACCAGGACGATGACAGTCGACGTCTGCACAGCTGGCATTTTGACGCCACGTCCATCAAGAGCATCAGTCACTACCGACGTAACTCCAAGGGTGTCTTTCTCTACGTCTACGAGAACTCCGATGACTTTCACATCTTTTTCCCGTCTGAGCAGCACAAACAACGGTCTGTCTTTTTTTTAAATAGTAACCTATCGGCTCTGTGCTGACATATTCTGCATATTTACTTTGACTTTTTTGAGCTGAAAATTGACAAGTAAAAAATTGTGTGTTGATTTTGATTTTTTACGTTTATTTGTTTTTTCAGCCGTTCTTTTGTTAAAAGCCGGTGATTGACGACAGGAAGACCTGTGCAGGGTGGGCCAAAAAACGTGGCACTTTGCTTTTGTCTATATCTTTGCCAGTTATTGATTGATTTTCAAAATTCTTTCACTGGCACACTCAGCAGACAATTTGCAATAACGTGATTATTACATATCCCATCACACCATAAATGCATCTCTACATTATCTTGTGTAATATCAATGAAATATGCATATATAACAATAATTACAAACAAACATTTTGGTAAAATTGGAAAAAAACACTTCCGACAAACATTACAGTGAATGGTCTGTATGACAATAAACTGTGTGGGTCTAACACAGTCTAGTGTCATATGGATCATTCATCGCAGTGTCAGTTTGAAGTGTTTTTCTCATTTACGTAAATTTTTGTTATTATCGTTAGTTTTTGCTTACATTTTTATTTTACAAGGTAGTGTAGAGATGCATTTACTATGTGGTGGGATATATAACAATCACATTATTGCAAATTGTCTGCAGAGTGTGCCAGTGAAAGAGTTTTGAAAATTGGTCAATAATTGGCGAAGATATAGACAAAAGTAAAGTGCCGCTTTTTTGTGGCCCACGGTGTGGTATGGTTTGTTAGCATGGTCGCATAATGAACTTTTAGTTGAAGCAGTAACCAATAAGCTGCATGCCGTACATTTATCAAATTGTAACCTGTATTTGTTACTTTACCTGTTGATTTTTGGCAGCCACTGCTGTTTATATTAAATTTCTGTTTGGCACTAGATGTCATTATGGAAGCATTACAAACCAGACAAGAGCAAACAGGTGATTGAACCAAGATGAGGTGTTCTAGTACTTTCTCATGTCTGTGACGTATTGGTTTGCTTTGGCAACATCTCGCTTCAGACAAAAATCAGCTTGTTAAACATAGCTCAAACAGGTGGCCACAGATTCTTCAAAGTTCTTTCAAAAAAAATTTTTTCCAAGACCATGTAAATTTTTTGTAGACTAGAGAGTGACACAGTAATGGGAAAACGGCAGTTACCACGGTGCTACTGTGGTAAATGGGTAAATTTTTACGGTAATCCCGCAGTAATGGTAAAAAAACTACGGTAGTACCATGGTAGCGGTAAAAAAGTTGCGGTAGTTACCGTGGTAGCAGTAAAACAAAATTAGTTATTTCTCGCCACATGCATTGTAAAAGTGAGCGCCATTCTGGACACTGAAATGATCATTAAGATGCGACGGACGACTACTGCGTGCCGCGTGGTATAGCTTTGCAGCGGCACTGGGCATTTGTTTATCACCCGTCAAGTAATTAGTGTCAGCCACGTTAGCGCACTGCACTGACTGCAGCAACTGAGATCACAGATATCTGCCAGCCATCGCCTAGCATTCCAGGGATCTACTGGGAGATGGCACAGACATGCATTAATGGCCCAGGTTTGGCTGACTAGCGACACGTGTGACTGGCACTTCTCCCAAACTCCCCAAAGGTTTTAACGACGTGTGGCTTACAGTCGTTTGTCACTGGCGTAGTGTTTTTACAACAGACTTCATAACGAATTAGTCCATATAGTCTACAAGTGGTATTTTTGTTTTGTTTTTTTATATTTGAAGACACTGAAGACAGTGTCAATCCGCAATAGCAATATGCAGATTTTCATTAATAAAGATTGCCATTAAATGACGTGAATGGTAAAGTCCTCATCTTCAGATTCTGGGGTGCGATGGGGATGGGGATGGGGAATTTCTTATGGGAATGGGATGGGGATAGGGAAAATTTGATGGAGATGGGGCGTGATGGGGACAATTTAATTTACCGTGTCCCTCTCTATCGTAGACAAAATTGAGTCTTGAAATTTTTGGAATTTGATGTGAGAGGTTTTTGACAGTTCTTGAGTTTTAGTTGTTTAAAATCATTGTAACTGTGATGTGAAAATGTGTTTATATGATGCCAGAAACATCTAACATGTCGTGTTAAAATATCACAGGATAGTGTCTCGAAAAGGTATTAGGAAGTCCTTGAAAAGTTCTTGATTTTTTGCCCCAAACTGTTCTCGTCCTGCTTAGATGTTAATGTTATTGCCGTTGTTTGTATTGTGTGCAGTTTCTACGACCTGGTGATGGAGATGATTGCTGACAGGTCAAGTGCTGTGCTTGATGTTGAAAGTGACGTCAAACTCTGCAGCATCAAGGTAACTACCTTCTCTCACTGCAGTGCAAAGTTTTTTGTCTAAGCTCTAAGCGGATTGGTGTTATTTAGCTAAGCCTCTGTGAAATGTTTCGGCTGTTCTGTAATTTAGATACTGTGGTCTATGTTGCACAGAATGTGCAGTGCCATCTAGTAGTGGTGCTAGTAGTAGTTAATGGGGTTTGTATAGGTTTTTTATGGGAGAGCTGCCGAAAATCGCATGCCATAGAGAATCATGCACTATTACCTATCACCTGTCGCAGCTCAATGTGCCGTGCCTTAACCCCAGCCAGACAGGCCGGCCGTTGCACGATATACCTACCCCATCGAGTTGATTTTGGTGTTGGTTATGTAATGAGATGGTTTACATGTCTACTTGATATCAATCCAGCTGGGAGTTAAACTCACGACCTTTTGATTGTAAGTCCAACATCTTAATTGTTAGTAGTAATGTTGTAGTGGTATTCATAATAGTTGTTGTTGATATTGTAGCTGTAGTTGTTGTGTTCGTAGTATGAGTATGAGTTGGATGAGAAAGGCCAGCGTATGCTGTTGGGTCGTGGAACTTATGGTGCGGTCTACTCAGCTCGTGATAACACTCAGGTCCGCATTGCTGTCAAAGAAGTGCCAGAGAAGAATGCCGAGTATGTACACTGCGCATTGCTTTTGGCTGATTGTTAGGATGAGTCTCTTGCACGATGTGTTGTCTGTCGTCTTAGTGTTGTCTGTCTGTCTGACTGACTGTAATGCAATGCTGAGTATGTAGAATGTACAGTACACCGTGCTTAGCAGTACGCTGTACTTAAGGTTTCTCGGACTGTTTTTTATTAGCCATTTTTGAAGTATTTATCAGTGTTTTTAGAATTTTGTTTTGCCAGCAAATTGTTTTATGCATTTTTAGTAGTCGAAATTGCTCTAGCGAAAGTGATTTCACCTATATAGCTACCCATTTCTCAGCAGCATGGTCTGTCGTCAGCCTGTCATTTGTGTCACATTTGTGCAAACTGCTTGAACATTTGACAGATTTGCATGCCATTTCGCAGATACGCTCGTCATGTCCAGTGACACATTGTGTTTGATACGGGTCCCAGACCCCAAGGGGATGGAGAGATTTAAGGGAATGTAACCCCAGCCAGAAATTGCACTTTGTGTACTTATAATCAGCACTGATTAATGATTTTGCCTCTCACTAAATCACTTTTGACTTGTTGTATCTTACAACAACTGCACTAGTACTATTTGTAGTAATGCTCGTGGTATTGGTGGTAGCGATGGTAGTACTGGTGTGTTGCAGGGAGGTGCAGCCATTACATGAAGAGATAGCACTTCACTCTAGACTGAAGCACAAGCACATTGTCAACTACCTCGGCTCAGTCAGTGAAGACGGCTTTTTCAAGATATTCATGGAACAGGTTCCTGGAGGTAAGTCTTACAGCTGTATAGTATTGATGGTATTTTTAGCCAGTGTTACTAGGGACAGTAGATAATCATGGCAAAATATGGGAAAAAGCACAGCAAACTGTTGTGAAAATTGCAAAAATCACAGCAAAGACACAGCATCAAATCACGGCATCAAGACTATAAAACTCATCATCTAGCATTGATTGCCATCATTGCATGCAGTGCAAGGTTTTCATCTGTAAAATTTTGTTGCTATATTCTACGTAAAATACATATTCTACGATGACGTCACAGTCACACATTGGGCCAGTAAGTAACAAAGCACACAGACTTTGGTAGCAGAGGCAATGGTAAATATTTTGTGTTAAAATTGCCCAATAAACTTCAACTTGTGCTAACTAAAAACACAGTATTTTTGTCAAAAACGTAAATCCATATCATTCCGGCAAAATTGTGGCATTTGACGAAAATCATGGTTTTTGTGATTTTCTACTGTCCCTAAGCATTACAGCAATGCCAGCTTTTATGACTGACGTTGTGCTGTGGTCTGTCCATCTGTCTGCCTATCACACTTGAGCACCATGCTAAAGCTATTGGACAGAATAATATGCTATACAGCAGGAGCACTCTGACATAACTTTATATTGGACAGCAGCCCAGGTTCTACGTGAGAAAAAGGAAATTTGCGGGTCAAAAACCCTCAATAAAAACTCGCATTGCACTCACATAGTGTACAGATGGACCAATGCATTGTGTAATGCGTACTAGTGCTGGAAGCTTTGTCAAATCAGTATGGTAACATTACGTTACATTGTCATGTGTATAGTATAATTGTTTTGTAGGCAGTTTATCAGCATTGTTGAAGTCCAAATGGGGTCCATTGAAAGACAATGAAACTACGATAGCATTCTACACAAGACAGATACTCGATGGACTTAAGTATCTTGTGAGTCTAACTCGCTTGCTTACTTCTGTGGTTTGATTTTGAAACATATCTGCAGGTTTTTACGCGCAACAGCAGCTACTGCTGTAGCGCATCACAATTCTGTTCGTCCGTCCGTCCATCCGTTTGTTTGTCTGTCTGTCCGTCACACGGGTGGATCAGTCAAAAATGGTGCAAGCTGTGATCACCAAATCTTCGTTGTCGGCTGCCTGGAAGACTCTAGTTTTAGGAACCATAAAGCTTTTCCATACGTTCACCTCAAACGAGGGTGCTAAATAAGAGGAGGTAGGGAAAAATTTGCGATATCCAGCCGATATGGTGTTGGCTGAACGACACAGGTCACACCCTCTGATGAGCACGAGTAAAACACTATAGACATTATAGTCGTCTGGCGCCCTCTGGCGAGTGACTTAGACTTTGTTTTACCTGGCTTTCAAACATGCACCACTGTTGCACGTTCCCGTTTGTGTTAGGAGGGCTTTTTTGTTTGAGATTTGTCAAGCAGTGTAAATGATGTGTGCAGAGAAAATATGAATGCAGTGGCTGAACATGTAGCTTTATCATGTAGCCACATTGTAGGTTTTGTTTATTCAAAAAAGAAGATGGGCTGTTACTGTTGCAAAATTTTGCATTTTGTACACCTGTTTTGGTGTGACTATCTTTAGTTTAATTGATGTGTTTGCAAAAATTGAAAGCAGCAGCAGCTATGCAGGTATTAATAGTTTTTTACACCAAATGTTTTTGGGTCAGATAATTTTTGTGAGCTTTATTACTGAAAAACTTATTAAGATATTTTGATGAAATTTTGTGGATGTGTTTGGTGGCTATTTAGATTTTTTTTTCTGAATTCCAGATTATTGTCTAGAATTCTCTGCTTTTAGGAGATAGCAGCAATATTGAGTTAGTTGTATTCAGTTTACCAGATAGCAGCACCATTTTTGGTGGATGTTTGAGATCTCTGATCACTCATTGTTGCTGTTGTGTGCTGTTGTCAGCATGACAACAAGATTGTACATCGAGACATCAAAGGTGACAACGTGCTGGTAAACACGTATAGCGGAGTCATCAAAATTTCTGACTTTGGAACGTCAAAACGTCTAGCGGGCATGAACCCATGTGCCGGCACTTTTGCTGGTATGATTCAGTTTATTTGTTTCTTGTTTGCCATTTTAAATAAATTTTATACCCTAGAGCCACCCATCACTTTGGTGACCCAGAGGCCTGTCTCAACTTCAGCACAGGTCTGTGGTGGCTGTTAAACAGAAGATGATGTATTGCTGATCTTTTTCTCACCGCTAGTAATGCTTTACTTGCTTACTGTGACTGCCCTTTCCCAGGAGCTGTAGAACAGTGTTTTATAGTTTAATTTTCTGCATGGTGCAGTTCTAGCCGGATTACAAACTTAAAACTAAGTAGTAATAAGAATAGGCAAAAGATACTGTACTTTTTATGGTTGCACATGGCGTGGTTTTGCTAACTCGCTTGCTTTTCGCAGGTTCCTTGAGATATCTCAAGCAGTGTAAATATGTGCAGGGAAATCTGTTCCCTGGCTAGAATTGACAAAAACACATAAGGCAGGTTTATACCATTTTGAATGTAGTGTTTCACTCACTCACTCTGGCTGAGACTGACTGTGTTGATGGTAGGTACTCTGCAGTACATGGCACCGGAAGTGATCGACCGAGGCCTTCGTGGATACAGCTATCCTGTAAGTGTCAGCCTGAACCATCGTGCTTGTCTCCAGTCACTTGTTTTGAGATAGAAAATAGCCAAAGAGTTATAAGTATGATGCTGATGTATTGAAAAAAGCTATGGAGAGCTGCTTTATATAATGCTGTCTTCATGAGTTAGGCTGATGTGTAGACGCACTTCACAATCTCGGAAGTGGCAGTTGAATGCCATGAGCTAATAATATTGCAGTGCATTATGCATTTGTCCAATCCATTATCCACACTTGCAAACAATTGGAGATACTGCAGCATGCAGATGTACCACCACACCAATCAGCCATGTATTAGGTTTATACACTATGTCTCAAAAAAAGCATCCCCGACATTTTCGACTGTAACTTGAAAACCAATTACTAAATTTTGATAATTTTTGGTACGAATATTACTGACACAACTTGCCATCAAACGACCATTCAGTTTCCCACCTCATCCAACGTTTGTTTCTGCACTAATGCATTCTGCATTGATGGCAAGTTGTACCAGGAATATTCATACCAAAAATTATCAAAATCTGATAATTGGTTTTCAAGTTACAGTCATAAATGTTGGGGATGCTTTATTTGAGATGCAGTTTATATGAACTTACATTATGAATTTTAGCTCTTATATTATGTACCCCTTAGTTACAGCTTGAGTGCATATCCTTTCTACAACGAGTCAGTAGATTGTATTTATGCTGTCTGTCTGTTACAGGCAGACATCTGGTCACTGGGTTGCACTGTGATTGAGATGGCTACGGGAAAACCACCATTCATTGAGGTATTCTTAGATTGTACTCAGAGTCATTTGGGTTTCTAATGAAAATATCATTATTTCCAAAGTTGTGGACATTTATAGTTTTTCCGTGTTGAAATCAACTAATTTTTGCAATTTTTCATTCATCTAGGCACTTGATATCATATTTTGTCACTGCCGAGTGTGTCGATATAATTTTGTGGTTACATTACATAGTTTGGCAGTATACACTTTACGCAGAATCTTGACGTTAAATTTTTTCTTAGACTGTTTTAGAATCTGTGTTTTATTCATGGCATTGTCTACACCCAGATCATTCCAGTCTGTATTGTTGTCGTTCCATTGCTTAATACTTTGGTTATCTTTCTTTTTCCTAAATGTCATCCATGGAACCAAAAAGGTCCATTCTACTGACATCAGTGGTTGGTGTGCTTTGTGTGACAGCTGGGCAGTCCACAGGCAGCGATGTTCAAAGTTGGATTCTACAAGATCCATCCTGACATCCCAGCCAACATGTCCGAACATGCCAAGGACTTCCTCCTGCGGTAAACTGTTCTCGGAAGATTTTCTTACGAGAAAGATAGAAAGTAGAAATAATGGCAGCAGCAACAGCAGAAATGGAAGCATTAGTGGTTTTTTTGTTTTGTTTAGTATTTTTTTGTTATACTAGTTATGTGTATTTATAATTGTTCCCTTTTTCTTTGAATTGAGCAGAAATAGTCTTTAGTAGAGCTGTTGAATTAACGCATGAATACATTAAAGAATTAACGCACATTAAAAAAATCGACGCACATACATAAATTTATATAATTCTGTGAAGCAGGAGTTCCTCAGTTCCTATATTCCATTAAACTACGTTTATTTGACAATTAAATAATATTCAAGTAATTAAAAATAGTTTTGTTGCTGTCCCATCACCACTGTCATGATCTTATGACACAGACATGACTTCGTGTTCTTCATTCCAGTCACCGTCTCAATGTAGTCTACCTACAATATGAGCAATATTAATGATGCATTATTAACACGTTAACGCATGCATTAAAAAATTAGCGCAATGCAATACTGCATTTTAAAAATTAACGCTTTCACAGCTCTAGTTTAAAGTACCACCAACTGCAGTAGTAGAATGGTGGTAGCATTGGCAGCACCATAGCAGTAATGATTGTAGTAGTATTTTTTGTTGTTGCTGCTGCTGCTTTTATAGGTAATGACTGTCTTGTTGCTGTAATTGTTCGTGGTGTAAGGATGTTTTGTCAGCTGTTTATTAATCAACTAAGTTACACAGTTAGAAACTGAAGTTCCAAATCCCAGTTTACCTTGGTAATCATTGTTGAGCGAATTAACTTAAAAACCAAAAGTCGGAGTTTGTCTCAAGGGCACTTTTGGATGTGCATTGTGCAGGTGTTTTGAGCCAGACCCAGACATACGAGCAACGGCGGCTGAACTGCTTGAGCATCCGTTCCTCGCTGAGTAAGTAATAATGCGATGCCTGCCTGATTCCATTCATTTGTTGTGGTGTATTTTTTCTATGTTTTTTTTTGTATTTCTGCTTAGTGGCACATGCTGATATTCGTATTGTTTTAGATCAAAACTGTATCTTTCTTTGGAGCTAATGACAGGATAATTGCCTGTCTGGAAAGTCTAGAAATATTTGGGAATTTATTAGCTGTCAGAGTGGGAATTGTCGTTTTCATAAATACATAGAGTGGTCACTGATCAAGAGTGTCCCCAAATTGTCACGGAAGTGTTGGAGTAATGTTGGCATGCTTAGTAGTGGTCATCCTGCCAAATTTCTGAAGCTCGGAGCCTAGGTAGGTAGCAGGTGATTGGTTAATTAGAAGGTTTCTGTATATCTGACAGCAATGTGTCGTTTGTTGATTTAGTGCTTGTGCCACTGAACAGCTTTGTGACTTTGGAAAGTGCTGTTCCATTTTTTGCGGTTCACACTTTCTTTCATTAGTTAAGAACAGTAGCTCTGCAGACTTGAGTGAAATTTATGTAGTTTCAGTCAGAATGTTAATGTTATAGCAGAAAAGTGCCTTGTTGTACATTTTAGATAATATTTTAATTTTGATTTCTTGGTTACATCCATTTCACAATGACAGGTGTCTTACCATGATACTGTTGTGTTGTTTGTTAATTTTTGATTTGTCATTTATGTTCAGTACATTTTGAATTGTTTTTTGCAGTAGTAATTATTTTTTGTATACAATGATTGCAGTTATGGAATATCGTATTATTTGTCAGTTTTTAAATGACATCCATGTTGCATGAACAACCAAGCTATCATTTTAAGCTTTTCTAAATTAAATAGCTGGATGAAAGCGTTATATGTCGGCTCATGGTCACTTCTAGGCCGACTCGGTTTGCTTTTTCTCCGCTGAAGTCGGGTCGAGGTGAACGGGGAGTGTCCACACCACCGACTGCATTTGCCGACTTTGAGAAGTAATTTGTTGGATTGTGATGCTGCACTGCAGTGTGATGGTGTGATTATTCTGCTAACTCCCAGCATGTAAAGCTTGGGGCAAATATTTCGTCAGAAAAGTAGGAAATGCGGAGGGGGGGTTCAAAGTAGTACTTCAAGGTAGTACTGGTAGTATTGGCAGTAGTGGCAGCAACAGCTCGTTGAAATGTGCAGAATGGTCCTGTTGCAGCTGGTATGATGCTTGTAATTTTTTGGGGAAAGAATTATTTGTTCTTTCTCTCTAGCTTGCTCTCAAAATCATCCCCCAGTAACCATTACTGGATTTAGGGGAATATCCACCTTGAAAACAGATGGGAATGAAATGAGAAAAGGAAGAGGCTAAGAGTTGAGAGAGTGGGAGGTATGGAGAAGGGCTCAAGGGTTGTAAATGCCTGTGCCTTCCAGAATGTACATTGTGCAGGGTGATTGGTGATCATCAGTGAGGAAAACCGGATTGTAAACTCGAAACTGAAACTGTTCAGCATTGTGCGTTAGAAATCCTTTAGCAGAAATTTTGCAGTAATTCGTATAAAGCATGTAAAGTGTTGGTTTAATTGAAAAACCAACTGTTAGCTATAGAGGATTTAATGTATAGAATGTCACTTTCTACTGTAGTTAGTCCATCACTGTAATCAATGCACATCCGTCCATACATTTAGTCCACTCTAACTGTCATGTAGTTCTGGCTTTGTCATATGTGAGGCTTTATTTTATTCTTAATGTTTTTTTTTATAATCAAGTCTTCCAAGATAGTTTTAGCTTGTTAATAACCAGTGTTTTGGGTTGAATTCTGACAGTATTGTGGCAGAATTGTGCCTGTAATAGTTTAGCTTTCTGTCATTTAATCAGTTGCTACCGTAGCTTGTTGCTCAACTGTTTGCATGCAAGTTTGATAGATACCGTCGTTTCACATGATGTCCAGAATATAATGGACAATCTGATAATTTTAAGATCAATCAACTTACATTTTGTGTGTAATTTGCTCATGACACGTTGTGCCATGACACGTCTCGAAAGCTTTCTTTTGAGCCTCAACTGGACTAACTCTATTAAAGTAGCCGTGTTAACAAAAGCCACTGAAAAGTAGTTAGCATTAGCAGTTGTTGTGGTAGTGTAGTGGTAGTAGTAGTAGTAGCAGCAATGGCATCACAGGCTGCACGGTAGCGCCAGCCCTGTTGTAAGGGTGACCAGCCATTTCAATGGGAAACTCCAAAATTTGACCACTCGTATTTCCCAAACCCCTTAATTTTTCCACACCAAAATTTGCACAGATGATTATGTCCAGCATATCTCCTGATGTGCAGAATTTGGTGAAAATCCGTTTATGGGGGGCTTCCCCACGAATAGGTGAAATATAACGCTTGTGTGACTTTTTGTGCCTTTCCTTCCCTTTCCTTCCCTTTTTTTTGCCGTCTTCCACGGGAAAAACGACTGAACTGATTTTAACGGTTTTGCACAAGAAAGTGCCTTTTGGGGGTTACAAAATTTAAATTCAACATTTTCACCTATTTTTTCACAAAAATATGAAAAATAACAATGGCGCCTATGGGGAAAATTAGACAATGCTTTAAAAGAACTTTGCTGACTGTGTAATGGTAAAGTTTGAATTTTTAAATTGTGATTTGTACTGTTTTATATCTACAACCACGATGTCACCCTTACACTGTATATAAACTAAACAGTTTTTTACATAAATTGTTTAATATATTTGACATCTTTCTGTTGCCGTTTCATTTGATGTATAGCTTTCATAAGTTGTTAGTGTTAGTCTTGACTGTATCCAATAAACATGTTGATTTTTAGTTGTGAGACATGACTGAAGTATAAATGACTACATGTCATATGAAGCTATGTGGAGTTGGAGTAATATGATGTGCATTTAGTGCAAATATGAACTCTGTGTATTAGCCTCTGTTTGCTATGTTTACAGCTAATGTTGGCAGTTTCTTATTATGTGACATAAGGATTGTTTGAATCATTTCATTATAGTAGCTTTTGTAGATTGTCAAGGAAGTCATTAATTATTGCAGCATATGGCCAAGGTACAGTAGTGGTTGTTTGCTGTGGTAGTTAAGATGTTGGTCTCGATTAATAGTAATAGTAATAATGATATTTATGTAGCACCAGTATGCAGAGCTGCAGAGGTGCTGAATTTGCTCTACTCTCACACCGGGTTCACCTACTACTCCTAGCCCCCTGCCCTCCAACTGACAGCATTCTGAGATTAATGACTC
>Ga0209367_1001346_pt1 | contig 29839 bp, 14 predicted proteins | sample WorMetLIZISLAND2_FD_187412 | JGI IMG/M metagenome (GOLD analysis project Ga0209367, IMG submission 187412) | Marine gutless worms symbiont microbial communities from Max Planck institute for Marine Microbiology, Germany - Olavius geniculatus... ...
TACGCAAGTTGTTCGCACACATGTGCCTCTGTCACTAAGCAGTATAATTTGGTACCGGCTTCACCGCTGGGACGTAAACAGACACACCGCGTGATACACTGGCCCCGTATCCGTGGTCTCGCAGTGTAAAAACTGGTGTCTGGCTGAGGGCCAAGGAAACGGAGATCAGCGCAAGGCTCGGGAAGGACTTTACGTTTTTTACTCTGTCTCTCGCCGCAGTGTTTCGAGTGTTATAACTGCTTATGATCTCGCTCCATTGCAGTGTGTTATACTAGTTATACTCGCATAGTGCACTGTAGAGTGTAGACCGTGTTGAAACGTATACTTAAAACGCAATGCGATGTCAGAAGAGCCATAACAACATCCAAGTTATCAGAGTGCATGTGTGAGTGGCGTGAATAATACGGACCCACGTGCAGTATGCGTGTGTTATTAAGTCGCATTCGAGTCAAGACAAAAATGAAATTACGGTTGCGGACAACGATATAGGCTAGGCTTACTTTAAACAATGGGAATCAAAGTCGTAATCATCAGGCTAAATCCCTGCAAATACAGATCTTAGATGACAAGTCGTACATGTTGACCGAAGATGTCTTGCCCTCACCGCAAACTGGTGACCTCAGAGAGACTTTGTCATCAGCTGACAAAACATTGACGTCGCTATAGACAGTCGACGCAATTGAATCTTGACAAGATTTGACGCGTGTTCTGTTATGTCGCAGCTAACTGAGCAGCTACTTGGATCGACGATATTCCAATCCGCTCATCAGCTCAGAGACACTACAGCAATTTCAGGACACTCTGACTGTAGATGTAGATAGACTGTAGATGTTGAAACTCAAAATACATTCCACGCATCATGCATTTTACTAAAGGCATTTTAAACGTGTAATATTTAATCACTTAATCGTGTGAGTGGAGTTAAGAAGAAGGGTCACACACAGCTAGCTTAGCTATCCGCAGACCTCTGGAGCATGATAAAGACTCGCAGGCCGCATGCATTGATCCGCGGACGCAGTGTGACGTCGTTATCTTGACGACTGGACGTGCGTTAGACTCGTCATACCGACGCCTGCTATTGCTCTCCATCAAACATGATTTATTTCCCATTTCGGTGCCTTGCAAGAATTGTGTCAACTCAGTCGGTGTCAGCGAGCCAGAGCGCTTTGACATGAAATAGCTCGTGCACTCCCAGCATGCAGTGCGGTCATCATCTATCAATTAATGACGTCATCGGTGGCACTGTTGTGCGTAGACAAATGACTGAGAACGACAGTGACTGATGCAGCCGCAGCCGCAGCTCCAGCAGCTGACTATGCAGTGACCAGTTACATCTCTCTTCTGTAATATTATAATTTATAATATGCATGCGATACACATTACCTTGACACAATCTGTGTACTTGCCCTTGCTGGTTGGCATTTTGAAATAAGTTAATATTGGGTATAAAATAGCTTTAATGTTAATTTCGTTAAGTAAAACCACTGTGTGTCGTGTCGAAAGACTGAAGTCAAACTGTATTTGTCCATTTTGTTGCAGCTGGTCTCCAGTCGAGGACTTTGTCATGTAAGTTCTACTATATTGTATTAGAATGATTATGTCAATCATTTGTACAGTTAGTACACTACGCATAAATGTACGTAGTAAGTCTTATTGGAGCAATTGTACTGACGAAGAACTAACTCGATTATGGCGTTACCATTATCGTCATATTTGTATTTCTCATGTATCATGTGTGCGGTCATGACCTTGACATCTCTTTCCTGCGACATTGCCTGCAAATATAAAATTCACAGTTCTAACCAAGTTTAAAACTTGCACAAATGTTGTTTTTATAGTTTTTTTCTAGTTAGACGATCGTAAAAGAAAAATAGATAAGCGGAGGGGAAAGATTTGTAATACATTTTCGCAGTTTTAGCATATATTATCTTGATACTCTAGTTTGCTTTGTTACTCCTTTGCTTTGATAGTTTTAGTTATTATTGCAATACATGTACTAAACATGAAACTACTCCGCTTCTCGCAGATGGTTTTGGACTCTCATTGCAGTTTTTAGCTTTGTGTCGTTTTTCGTTTTTGGTGGAGTTTTGAACCTGCAAACCGCTGTCTGCGTCAGTCGAGCGGCTGATCAGCAGACAGAACGCGATCGTCGGAAGTAGCCCACCAACCAACACGCGTGACAGACAGACACCGGGGTGGCAATGCTGGAGTTAGCAAGCCACGTCGACTTGCTACAGTCTGTGATTGTAGCATTTTTAGCGTCTTTGCGACGGGCAGACAAACAGAGAAGTCTGGTGGTGGTCGGTTGGTCGAACAAGTCGGTCGCTGATTCAGGCGTGCTTTGAGCGATCAGCTGAGTCGCGCGCGCACAGCCTCACAATTGACGCCAGAGCGGAGTGGGTGTACTTGGATGGTTGTTGCGTCCCAGCTTCCGGCATCAACTAAAACGACTTGGTTCACTGTGAAACTATGTGACAGCAACGTTAGCAACTAGCATGATTGCAGTCCCACCTTCTTACTGTTCCTTTCTTCCCTAGATCTTCTTTTGCCTCTCGAGCTTTCTGTGTATTCTCGCCTAAAAACTTTAATTCTCTTTCCCTTTACATACGTTCATCTGACAGTCTTGCCACTTTTAAATCTCGTCTTAAATCTCACTTTTTCACCTCTGCTAATCATGTTTAGTCACCTACATGCAGCGCCTCAGATTTGTTTATCTATTACTGGCGCTATAAAATTATAAATGATTGTGATTGATTGATTGCATCGACGTACGAATGGACAGTGCATAAAATAAATCCAGTAGCCGAGGAAGCGACATTTTCATACTAGTTTACGACGTTATTTTGTTCTGTCCTTTGTGTCTAACTTCAATATTAACGCAATCGTTGTTTTACAATTACGAATTCTAAACACAAAAAATGTTAAAATTAGAACTACGACAAAAACTGCGCAGCAGCCATACAGACCGGATACGACTAAATGTCGGATTCGAAGAATTAGGACTGTATGTAATAGAAGTCTTAAAAGTTCTTAAGAGTCCTTAAGTCTTCAAGTCCATAAAAATACGAATAATGACTGACAGAAAACGAATAAGCAATGTAACCAGCGTCTCTGCTTTGCCCGAAGTGTGGTACCAAGTCGTCTAATGTCGGAAATCGAAGTCACCAAACTGTCCCGACAGCGCCGAGAAGTAACTGCGGCGACAACAGAAAACGGGAAATGAAAAGGGCGGAGATAGTACGAGCTCGACTTCGGACCAGCTGCGTCAAACGCCAATAGGCAAGACGTAAATTCGGTTAGGTTTCAACTAGAACTAGTAGAGAAAGATGCTACTGAGTGAATAATTGTGTTTGACATGCAGAATAGATACTGATCAACAGCTGGTTGAAGATCCAAAGCACTATCAAGTAGTGTTTATGTTAATTTGAAACTGGCAAATAAGTGACGAACTGCATAAAAATGCCAATTCTATTATCTCAAGTATTCATTTTTAACAATTTTAATATTTTTTACCATCGTGACCTTTATTAGGCCTAAACTAAGTTTTTGCTAGTGCAGCAACGCATTGGTGATTGTGGTGAAGACTCAAGACTGTATTTGTATTGGGTAAATACTTCTATTGTAATAGTGCTACGCCACAGGGAGTGGCAAAAATTATCGTCCCCAGCAGCATACGTTTCGCGCCGAGTGGAAATAATGCATGGCATCAAGTCCCCGTAATAAAATAAGAAATTATTATTGTGCCTCAGATACTAGATCGATCGTCGGCGACGTGAGGTGGGCGTGCTGATTTTGCGTTTTTTACGACCTCAGACTCAGCTCTGCGCGTTGCACGGTAGTCACTGCAGGCTGTCGACCAGAAGCGTCGTAGGTTACGAAAGTTGGGGTCAAGAAGTTGCAATGTTTTGACAGCAGTGCTGCAAATTTCTGACAGAGAATATTATTGATGCTCAAAAGTTTAATTGCATAAAATAAAAACTTCAGCCTAGAATTTTGTAGTTTTGGCAAAATTTTTCTGACAAAAAGAACATTTTTCGACAGGCTAAAATTTAAGAGAGGGACAGGGGCAATTGTCTTTGCCTCCATGCCACGACGCCATTGGGGTCTACATTGAAACAGTTGCGGAGTGGAGCCACATAGCTGTCGTGGACTGTGACATTATACGGACCAAGCGACGGCGCGTGTTGATAAAATGATTCACTTCGCGTAACATTTAATTCATATTCATAATAAATGGTCACAGTAGCCAATATATTAGAACAATATATTAGACGCAATTATACGCTTAAGCTAGCCTATAAGTGAAGGTTCGGGTACTTGTGTATGTTTGCTTACATGACCATTACAAATATGAAACTGTAATAGGCTGTGTAAACTGCTCGTCATAACACTGCTTGGTAAATACAGATAAGCCTAAGAATTTGCTTTCACACCATATAACTTGACTGGCAATAATGCAAGCCCGTAGCAGACGTGGCTTTCGACTGATACCATGTACAATAGCCGAGCTGCGGGCAGACAGACGGAGTCTGATACAGACACGCTGTCTGTCAACAAGGGTCGCTTATAGCAGTCGCGAGCAAATATTAGCAGTGAAGCTGTGCATTAACTGTTCCTCTTATCCACCCCATTGTGTTACAATAGCAGAATAAAATCTAATCCCACGTTGTCACGGTATATCGTTGAAACAATTCGTGGTGCTCAGTCGACTGCATCAAGTGGTGGGCCGGCGTTGCGCTAGATTGGAGTTCCACCCACTGTCAGCCATGAGCTGTGGCCAAGCAAGGCACATACATCGACAGCGGGTCAAGCACTCGACCTCACGGTCGCCAGCAAACAACTCTGATGAATATCAATTGCCGCTATTCAGTCACAGATCACTCATACTCTTTGTGTCTGGGACTCGTTCACAACTGCTACCGCTGGAGTTCTAAGGACGGTAAAGTTCGAGGCGGAACCGGCACATAATGAAGCCAGTGACACACAACAGAACTGAGCGATAATAAAGAGACGTGATTGCGTTTAATCTATAACTTATCGGAAAAAAAGTTGACTACTGTACGCAGCTTAGACAAATTTTGGTATATTTAAGAATATTTTATACAAGAAATTTGAGCTAATGCTCACGAGACGCGCGAAAGCCTATAGCACCTGCTGTTCGCAAACTGTCAGACTATCTCCAGCCATTTCGTCTCGACTATTTGATGCCCTCGTGAGCAGGTTTCCTTGCACCTAGAAAATCGAGACTTGGACCGTCGAAATCTACGTTTAATTTTAAAAATTTCGTACAAAGACTGATCCGGACAGAGAGACAGACCGACGGACAGAATTGCGATGGCTAAGACGCGCTGAAAGCAGTAGGTGCTTTCGCGAGTAAAAATGGGCGGTAGTAGGCGTACATCACTTTGATGGAAAGATTTATTTGCCATAATAATAGCCAGAACTAAGAACAACAACACAAAAAACAAAGAAGCAATAACTTAACTGCTTAACACTGTTTGACATCATTACTATTACATCTTAATTAGTTCAATAACTTAACTACATCTTTCTTAGCCTACACGCATCCATTATATTTCTTTGTATTAATAGCATATTAAACAGCTTTTAAAAATTCGTGCCAAAAGTTTGATGGATTTGATGCTTTCTTTTAACAAAATTGCTCGTTAGACGTGATTTTATACCGCATCGTGCTTCCAAAAAATTCTACATTTCTTAAATTGTTAATTTTAATGTTGACTTAATTTACAGCAAATATCTCGTCGCTGTTATACTTATTGAATTGTAGCATTTCAGCCATTTCAATAAATATCCATTTATATTTGAGAGGAGACCACGAGTCCGCGACCAGAAAGTTGTACCAGCGGTGTCTGCCGACTGCTGGTTTTAGCGTTCTGCACATCTGTCGGTTTCTGAAATCATCGTTAGGCTTTACCAATATTTAGTGATTGACGACAGTGTGGTGTTAAACGTTGTGCAAGTCGTCGCGTGCTTATGCTGCTTTGCTGACAACCGTGAGATGACGGGCGAAGTTTTAGCCTACGTCGTAAAACAAGTCACGCATGAAGTCGCCTGCTACAAACAGAGACGTCATTGTCGTCAGTCGCCACAACTGACCGTCCAGCACTCCAGCCCAATCACAAAATCGATTCCATGCCAGTGGCGCTGTTGCGACGTGTCAGTACCTTCTTCAGATCCTCGAAACGAAACATGCGAGCACTAAGCGAGGGAGAGGGGGAGAGATAGACAGCTTATTCTCCAAAACCCACACAAATGTGTAATAACAAAACGATAACGTGATAACACAGGATGGTGGCCAGAATAACAGAGGAAGGAACAGGCGGGCTACATTAGGGGACCGTTCTGGCAGCCGCGTAGAAAAGGATAGTAATTAAATGAACACGTTACAAGTAATAGCGTATTTACTCTGTAAAAAGAACTTCGAAAGTGCTCAGTGTGCTAGTAAAACAAGAAAAGTAAAAACGTTTGAGGTGGTCGCTAAAGGTAGACGGAAAATATGTGTGCAGTGTGCTGGTATTAAGATAGTTTGGAAGAGCGGTCCAAGTGGATGGATCGGCATGTCCAAATGCACGTCATTCATATATCGCCATTCTGATCAGCGGATCCACAGTCTGAATCTGATCCGGTCAGTGACGCCAAGCCAGTGTGAAACATGGCGACGGAAATAGGTCAGTCTTCGGTCGTACTTGCCGCAGTTTGACACAACTCGCGCAGCTGCGTCGAGTACACGTTGCCTACTAAATTTTTCGCTGTCGGAAATTTTTTTCGTCAGAAAATTTTTGTCAAAAATGCTACATTTTTGACAAAAGTTCCATTTTGGAAAAAAATTTATTGGCAAAATTAAAATTTTGATAACCTATAATCTTCTCTGTCGGAAATTTGTAGCTGTCTGTTGGTAAGTAGCAACTTCGTACACAATGCATGCTTCGACGGACTAACCAATGTGCGTTTGTCGAATGGGTTCAACCACATTGTGGTGTTTAGTAGGCCATTCAGCAGCAAAACTAAGTTACTTTGTATTGCACATGTTTCTCGTATGCATGGACACAGCGCATGATACCGTAGGCTGGTCATCGTCAGTGGTAAACTGACGAAAGAGCAAGTCTTTGCCTGTTGACGCCGATTGCGAAGCAACGCAGGTACCGAGATGTCTCGTTGTCTCGTACCCATCGGTCGCACAGTCGGCGTCGCACGGGGCAAGCGTTATGGCTCATGGCTAATATACGGCAATAGTTCAGCGACGCATGCAGTCACAGCAACGACGACCGATGACGATGAGTGACGAATGGCGCCGGAGCAACTCTGAATCAGCGTCGACGCGTCATGTGGATCAGCGGATCAGTTCATATAGACTACAGACCGCTGTCGTATATGTTCACAGTTAGCACGGTAGTGCGTAACACTGTTGTAAGGGCGACTATCAAAGTCAATGGAAAACCCCTGAATCAATCGACTTAAAATTTGACTTCGATGATTAGGTCGGCCATGTGACCCTACCTGCCAAAAATGGTACAAATCAGTTTAGCAGGGCGGTGGGGCAAATGGGTCAAATATAATGTTCATAAATGGGTTCTTTTTTCTTTCTTTTTTATACTTTTCTTGCCAAGCTCTGAAGAACACATTTTTGGGAGTATCGCCATATTTTTGCACTGGATGACGTGTTTCGGTGGGGATTGATTTCCTTTTGACTGAGGGGGTCTCAACATTTATCTTTTATATTTTTTCCTTCTAATCCCCCCAAACACAAATTTTTGGCCCATTTTTGGAATGAGAAAAATAACACTGAAAATGCTTAACAATGGAGATGCTTGTCTACAAACTACCCTTAATCGTCATCGTAGCCCTACCAAAGTGGCATAGTGAATAGGCAACGTGGCCTCGGGAATTCCAAATATGCGGTTATTTTGGACCCCCGGTTTACAGGTCACGTGACACGGCGCATGCGCAGTGAACTTTTGGCCTTTAACATGGGCAAATGCAAATTTGAGGCTTATATCTCCCTAACGTTGGAAGTTAGACGCATGATTACAATGGACCACCAATAGGAAACCACATATGCCGAGTCGAATGGTCACGTAACCGATGACGTCACGTGACTCCAGAAGGTCAAGGTCGTGACCCCATTATCTTTGAGGCGCCATATCTCCCAAACGGTGCAAGATAGATGCATGGTTACAATGGACCACCTATAGGAAGTCGCCACCGCGAGTCGAATGGTCACGTGATTCGGTTGGGTCACATTATTGCTTTTAACTCATGGTTAAATTTGCTAATAAAACAGCAAATATTAAATATTAAAAACTTACCAGTTTACACTACTGTGTAAGGGCGACCAAGTCACACATCCAAAACAGCCGAAATCATTTTACTAGGACACAGAGTGATAGAACGACGAACTGGCTTGCCCTTACAGACCCATCTGACCTGACCCAATTTAACCTTTTTCACTCCCGCATTATTTCGTGAGCCAATAAACGCAGTCAATGCAAGTGCGATACAAATATTTTCCAGCTGATTAAATGTACCGCTGGTTTGTAGCTATAAAAAAAGTTAAATTGAAAAAAGAGTTTAACCTTTTTTGGAAGATTTGTTTAACCAGTCTTCCAAAAGAGGTTCAACTGGTTATATACTGGCATGTAGGTGTACGGTACCTTAGTCACCATGGGCTGTAGGTTATTCATTTATGCAGATTGCAGAAGTTATGATTTCGTCAGTTCATCCACACCTCGCATGTCATGAATCACTTAAATTTAACCTTTATCTTATCATCCTCAAAACTCACGTACGAGCATTTTAAGATAAAGTATGAAATCGATCCACAATGTTTCTTGCCATTCGTGTGCACAAAGACTCTGTGTTCAATGCTTACTTTACTTGAGAAAAAAGGAACGCGTCATTCGATAAGTATTGATGGTGAAAGCCTTTAGGCTTAATGTATTGGTAATGTCACATTGGTTTGTAAGGGCAGCTAGTTCGTCGTTCTATCACTTTGTGCAAAATGATTTCTGGTGTTTTGGATGTGTGACTTGGAAATCTATATAATAATTGAGAGTTGCGACCGCCAATAACTTTTAAGCGGCACGACGTACGGCCGCGAAATTTTGCATGCAAACCCATGTCGTACGTGGCCGTGCTATAGGCTAAGTCAGATATCGCTAAGGGGTCGTCCGTTTGAGAAAATTTCATTTTTTCTAAAATTTTGCAGTCACGAATATTTAGCCTACAAATATGTCATTGCCTCAAGACTGGCACACTAGCTCTGATGTGCTGGTTTTGACAGTCATTCGTTTGTGACTTTTATTTCACCATCTGATGCACAACATGTTCAAAGGTGACGCATGCGAAAGCTGTCATGTTCAACGTTTTGGCTAAGTAATTTTATCTCATGTTGGCTGAACTTGGCTCACAACCATTGGCCTATACTTTATAGCTGTAAGAGTAACAACTGCGATCAAGCTAATTTGGAAAAGACCAATTCCTTGTCGTTCGTATTCGCCAGACGGCAGCATACGATTGATGGTTTGGCTGCAACTTGCAATTGCATGTTTTGGCTTGAGGTATGATCCCAAATCTTCCCTTCCACTGCCAAATGGCATCAAAATCGGTCGAACCGTTTAAGCACTATAGGCAGGATGCGCGAATATGACAGACGAGTGAGACGACAGACAGACCGACGAACCACGCTATGCAGAAAAGGGTATATAGAAATAAATAAAATCGTCTGCGCTGCAAGAGCGTTTCCACCTAACCACTATGGCCTAAAATCACAATCATAGAAACTTAAGTTTGGCTGGCGATGAAGGTGACGGTACAAGTGGACGGTGCGGTAAGTCGGTCGGGCACTGTTGTCGGCGACTTCGCAGTGCTGTCAGTGACGCGCCTGTACGTCGGTGCAATGCCTCCGACCGGTGGTAACACATCAACGCACGCGTCTGTATCCTGGCAGCTGCCACTTCATCCGACGAACAATCTTCACGGATGTCTGCGACAAGTAGGCTATTAACACGCTGTACGGCAATAAAAAGAACTCTCTACAAAAATGTGAATTTCAGTTTTGTACGAAGCTTTTCGTGTGTTATCAAGGAGAAAAATTTTGCTACAGTCAGAACAAGTTTCGTGCAATAATAATTTTTTATATATGAATTAGCAAAATTACGGCGCTTTAGAAATTGTCATTGCCCATGCATTTTAATAAAGATAAGCCGCCCACAAAGAAAAACCGCAGCCAAAAACACAATTACTTTACTAATTATTACGTTTATTGTTTTTTTTCTATTTTAATTACAATAACTATTATATGTAAAAGGTTAGTGAGTGATGAACTAATAATATTTTGGCTAAATATATGCTTCTACTAATTTGTGATACAGTAAAGATCGTAACAGGTTTTTTTTGTTATTTCAGCGATATAGGCCTAAATTAAACATAGCATTATAACACGTCACTGTGAGATATTTATTCCAATCATAGTAAACAAAACTTGCTATTATTACAGTTGACATTGCTAACCATTCCAGGGACTAATTAGTCAGACAGAGCTTTTGTCTTGGGCTCTTGTTGTGCTTTTTTTCCGTCTGAGCTCTGAAGGGTTGTTGTGAACTTGAGCTATAACAGACAAACGCCCCAGTGAATTAGTAACGGTGGTGATTGGTCAAGTCAGTTTATTAAACTCAGCCCGACCATCCTTCCGTGAGAAAGTGCGATGAATACCAGTGAAAACCGTAGTACAAAAACGGGCACACCGCGCGATGTACCAGCTCTATATCCGTGGTCGTCCAGCGTAAAGTGGTGTCTGTCTGAGAGCTAAGGAAACAGAAATCAGCGTCACTCTATCGGCCTTGTGGCTCGGTATAGGGACTTCACGTTTACGTTTTACATAACAACGTTTGGTTGAACTTAAAGGTGACGTACACGGCTGACGGAGTTCATCTGGACCTGGTGCATCTCGTGCGTCAGGACTCTGGTGTCGTCGTCGCGCACGGAACTCTGGTGTTTGATCGCTGTTCAGACAGCTTCACAACTCACCCCATCATGTTTGTCGGCGGAACCGAAGCTTCGCTGCAGCTGCCTGGCGCATGGCGGTCGACCACAGCGGCCGGGTATTCTGTTCAGCTGACTCTGACCACCAACGAGCCTGATGGACTTGTCCTGTACGTTCCACTCGGAGACGACGACGAGCAGGACCCCGGTTTTCTTGCCCTCGAACTGTTCGAAGGTGTCGTCAGACCTGCAATCTTTTACTTATGACTATAGTGCAATCAGTTTTGTTAGCTATAGGCTGGGCATCACGTTGGCAGATGCTAGTGGTACTGCGGAGTAAGAGTCATGGTCACTGAGGCAGTACTTCTACACCGTGGGCCATTGAAACGTGTCACTGAACTTTTGTCCATATCTCTGCCGTTTTTGGATCTGCCGTCCGTCCGTTTGTTTATCTACAAATACCGGTAGCTTTTTGTGGGTAGTCCGATTCGAATGAAATTTTGTGTGCTAGTGAGTACTGCATGCCATTTGTCTTGATCCAAGGTCAAGGTCAAGGTCATGAGACCAAATTGAGAAATCTTCCTTTTTCAAAACTTATCTCTTCTGTCATTTACAATAGAAACTGACAATTGACTATTGATTCTTAAATCAGAGGAAAATACCGAAATTCGTTGAAGCTGGATTTTTGATTTTTGGTCTAGTTGTTGCATCATATGACTGTGATCTTCACCAGTATGTAACGTTGCAAAACTGGTATACAAAAGTCGACTGCATCACCAAGGCGAATTTATGGTAAAATAATCCTATGATGTTGGATTTCGCAAAGTAATTGCAGCGGCTATGAGTGACTGGATATAGTTTTAAGCGTAGTCGCCATCCAGCGCAACACACCTAACATACACAACGTAACGATCGCAGGACGCAACGGACGCAACGACCGCTTTTATCCTTGACTTTCGGCCGTTGCATCAGCTGCGTCTGTTGCGTTCGTTACGTACTTTCCTGCGTGCGTTGTGTGCGTTGCGTTGAATGTAAACTCCGACGAAGTCTATCTGTTTGTCTGTGTGTAGGTAAAATGCAGTTAGTGGTGAAGACGACTGGACAGCAGCGAGTGCTCAGAGTGACGCCAGATGGCGGTCGTGTCGACGACTTGAAGCCTCACTTCATCGCCCTCCGAGCAGACAACAGTCGAGGCACCATACAGTTGGATGAGTCTCCGCAGCGTAGCTTCACCATAGCATCACGCGCCACGGTCGACAGCAGTAGCACCACAACGTCGTCGTCGTCCACGATACACCTCGGTAGCTCTGCTCACTCGTCCGACACACCGGCGCGGCGTCCCTATCTCTCGCCTAACGGATATGTCGGCTGCATCCAAGTGAGTACCCCAAGCTTAAGAACGTGTCTACATATGCGGCGACAAAACGTCACATGCGACAGAAACAGGGCGGGGCTAAGTACAGTGCAGCTATCAATCAACTCGGGTTTGGCAGCGTTATCGCGCGAGACGCCACCAGTGCAGCTTCTCGTGCGATGGCGCGATGGCGCTGCCATGCCCTTTGAGTTTTCCCCATTTTTGTTGCATGTGAGGTTTTGTCACACATTTAGACAATCTCTGAGAGCCTTGACGGCTGGACGGCACGAAAGGCACGGAGATTTAAAAATATTAAAGGCATGTGTGTTCATGGGAAACCCAATGGCGGAGCTACGGAGTGTCACCTGCCATGTGCGATCACAATGTGTTATCTGCAATTTGACACAGGTAAACGTGTTCCGCTTCAACCTTTGCGGTACTCCATTTACCTACCTCGAAGGGATCGAAAGCTGAGTTGACCTTGATGTTTGTTATATGCCGAGATGGTTTATCTGTCAAAGAAGGTCACCACGCAGGTAGTAATCACTTTATGCTGACCAGGCAGGGAGTTGAACAGTTGAACTTACGACCGTTTGATCGCAAGTTCGACCAGTTAACCGTTATGCCACGAAGACATTTCTGTAAAAAGGGATGCGCTTCTGCAACGATTCCCAAAATCGGCGAACTTTTATGATTTACCAGAACACTCAGTGATTTAAATTTATACACCGTGTCTACGAAAAAACTGTGTCACTTTTATTTTTAAATAACTTTGTGAATCATTGGCCGATTTTAATAATTTTTGGCCCGCAAAATTATGAAACAACTTTGCGTAGAGGATTATACTTTAACTCGCTTATCTTAGTAATGTCGATACACTACCTTGTGAGATGCAGAAGTCGCAGTTTAGCCATTTACAACAGAAAATTTATACTGGCCAGCGCATGCATTGGCTCAAAAAATCACTGAGATCACAAAATCATTGAAAATCGGTTACATATTCAATTTTACTGATATTTATTTTATATCGTACGTCGACGAACTGAAATGATGCATCTGGGTCAGCAGTTACTGAACACGCTGTTGGCGAGCGGCGCCAACGTCCACTGATTGCGTTCGTGCTGGAAAAAGACATTTTGAGCACATGCAGTAATAAAGATAATGTGATGTGACACGTGTGACTGTTTTAGAGATAATAACTGTTACTTATGTTTGTTGCTATTCATTTGCTGGAGACTGTATGCTATGTTGTTGGTGTACATAGGACGTGCGCGTGGGAGCGCGCCGAGTAGACCTGGTGTCGCTGGTACGTCATCAAAAGTCGCCCGGCGTGATGGCCTACTGTCAGGTGCCCGCCAGCCACACACGTCACTGTGCGTCAATGCCGTGTCTACATGGCGGAGTCTGTCACGAGCGATGGAACCGCTTCACCTGCGACTGCTCGGCTACTGGACATCGCGCACCCGTCTGCATGCTGCGTACGCTACGCTCTTTTGTGTACGATTCAGGAAAACAGGACTGACGCGCCAAACTCATTTATAATTCGACAGATATTGCATGATTTGTAATTTTTTTCTGTTTATAAGCGGCACGTGGGAATTTTGTTTGGGGCTATGGGTCAGGAGTCTCAAAAAAGAAACTGGGAAAGCTGAAATACAGTGCGAAATTTCTGTCATTGACAAATTGTTCAACGAAACGTTTGGCATGTTTTATTATCCGTAATTTTATCGCGAAAATATTAGAAAGGCACAAAAACCTGTCTGCTGTTAAGTGAAATGAGTGCTTTTCACATTCACACTTTCATGTGCTTACAAGTAGAATTCGTCATGGTGAAATACTTCTTTTACTATTATTTCAAATATTTACATGCAGGTAATGGTATTTTGCGTTGAGGTATAACAAAATAATACACTGTGTTCAGAAAAAAACACCCACTCACGTTTTCTGTTATATTTCCATTGAAAATGCTCAGATTTCCATAAAAATTTTCAGCGAATGTTTAGGAGGGAACTGGTATTTCACCGGTAAAAAAGTTAAATATTTTTTGCTACTTGTGACGTCATGCTGACGTCATTTTCGCGTTAGTAAATTATAGGTTTTACCGTTGAAGACAGACATCTGAAAATGCTTGCGAGTCAGCAAGGGTTATGTAGGCGTAAGTTTGTGCTACATGTTTTTGGACAATGGACAGACAATGGAATATTGATGGAATGAAACTTTTAAATGAAAATAATTGCCATGACTGGCAGTTTCAAGCCGTTTAACATTAACTGATAGCGGGCAAGTAATCATTTACGCAGTGAGTGACGCAGTGTGCGTACACCTGCCAGCATCAGGATCTCCCACTCGGTCAAGAAGATCAACCAGTTTACAATAAAAAATGTGTGACGAATTAGCATACTTTTGGGGTTAGTTAGGCCTAACACAATGACCAATTGATGTGTTTAACGTTTTTATCAAATGTCTGTCTTCAGCGATAAAACCCTTAATTTACAAACATAAAAATATGACGTCAGCATGACGTCACCGGTAGCCAAAAATATCTAACTTTTCCATTTTTAAAATACTTGTTTCCTAGTAAACATTCCCTTAACATTTTTTTTGCAAATCTAAGCATTTTCCACAGAGATATAACAGAAATCGTGAGTGGTTTTTTTTCTGAACACAGTGTATAAATACTGCAGACGGTCGAAGAATGGACTTTAAGATGACGGTTGAAGCCAACAGTTTTAACCAAAGTAACACAACTGGAACGTAGGCAAGCAAGTCGATAAAGTGTTTGTGTTTCGTTGATCGTTGACTATTACTATAGCATTATAACTGAAGCACTATACGTGTCTGCCAGTGCAGCTGCGACGACGTTGAGATTCGACGGTTCGCAGTACTTCCGGATGTCGATGTCGGAGATCTGGTCACGTGGTCTGACGACGTACAACATGTCGCTGCGTATTCGCACGCGTCAGTCCTACAGTCATCTCATGACGTTGACGTCGTCGTCACGACTGCACAGCTTGACGCTCGTTGTGGCGGCGGGGCGCGTCAAACTTCGACTTCCGACGCCTCCGCCAACTCATCAGTCGTCGCTATCGTCGCCTTTCACTCCGTCTCGAGTGAGTTTCATAATTCTGATTATTTATTTTAATGTTTTTTTTTGTAAATTAAAAAAAATGTTTATTTGTTTTTACGGCTTTTTTCGGACATTTTAAAGCGTCTTCCGTATGTGCAATTAAACATTCCCTTAGTTATGATGGTGATGACGATAACAGCTATATGCCTAGACCTATAGGCTAGTTCTGCCACCTGCATGGCAAATTAGTTTTTATCTTTCAGATGACCATGCCATGCAAACATCCACGATGGTGACTGATGTTTTGAGACCTCGGCTTAACTCTGAGTTGAATAATTACTTTTTTCACTACAGCATGATAACATACGCAGGTCATATAGTAGAAACGAAAAGTAAAAACGAAAAAAAAATAAACTATGATTGCCGCACCAACAAACGTAGACATTGGGAAGTGTTTAGCTTACGGACCCTTTCCCTTGATGTAAGCTATTACTTTTTCCCAGATGGAACTGCAGCATATATGTATATGCATACACTACTGTCTTGGCTTTGCCGCTGCCTTTTGCTGTTGCTGTATGGACAATTTGTCAGTTTTTGATTTTTAGATGCTCATGTCATGCAGGCGTCCACGATAGCGATCGAAATAGGCTAGCAAGATCTTGGGTTCAGTTCATAATAGGCTTACACGAACTCGGTTCGGCGACCGTCTACGCCTGGACTGATCACTAGAGGAAATTAACGAGCACGGCTTAATTTGTGTTGCTACTGTCCTGTATAAACGGCGTGCACAGTATGGGGTACCGGTGTCACTTATTTTGGAGGCGATTCTTGGTATCACATTGGCGGTACGCTGTGCAACTTATATGCGCTTGATTTTGCAAATCCCTACACACCAGATGCGTTCCTCCAGCTCACAACAATGCAGTCCAAAACTTCCCGCAGACCCCGCTGGCGGAGCGTTGTATGCTCCCACAGACCCTCGAATCACTGAATCCCCGCGCTCTTCGTCTCGACCTCGGCGTCTGTCAGTGAGTCCGCCTCACTTTTTTGAAGGAACTACAAGCACTGCTTACAAGTTATTAGTTGATGCTGAATTGTGCCGGAAGACGAGACGCGCACAGCCAAGTTATGTGTTGTCGGCCGCTGAATGCCGCGTTATTAATTTCTGCTCCTCACAACAGCAGCAGTCGCGTTGTCGCAGTGCTAGTAGTGGTCGATCCGTGCAACAGTGTCTCGATTTCTGGAAAAACAACTTTAGTCCGCAGTCTTATAAAGGATGTTTTGGATTGATCACTGTCTTCATTGTGTGTCATACTGAAAGATAAACCGAAATATAGCGGCATACGTGGCACAGTGCTGTTTTGTTAGATGTAGCCGAGCCGGCTGTGGTTATGTGACTGTGTCTGCACTCTGTAATTACGTAACATACACACTGTGTCCCAAAAAAACATCCCCGACATTTTCAACTGTTATCTTGAAAATCAATTATAAAAAATGTTAATAATTTTTGGCACAGATATTCCTGACACAACTTGCCATCAAATTTTCGTTCAGTTTCCCACCTAACCCAACATATGCTTCTGCACTACCTAGGGAAAGCAGATCAAGCCAAATATGCATTAAAATAAACAGAAAACCTGAAAAAGCATCTCCAACATTATCGATCGTACCTTGAATAAAAATTAGCAGATTTTAATACTAATTAGCAGAAATATTTATGACACAACTGGCTATGAAATAAGTGTTTTAGTTTTTACCTCACCCAACGTCTGCTTTTGCACTACCTATGGAAAGCAGACCAGGCATGATACGTGTTAAAATAAATGGAAAAACGTCAATAAATTCTATCTGTCCTAATTTGTGGGCCCCAACAGCAGGTCTATTACAAGGTCTGACTGTCTTGCAGCAGTGTGTCCACCAAAATAAGTTTAAGAATGTTTGTAACGTCAAGAAGTGACTGGTAGAGCCTGTATTGGTCAGGAGGAGAACACTATCGATATTGCAGCTGTCAAGTGGGTCAGTGTACAAGTGTCACAGTGGGCCAACACTTCAAGCAGTTTTACTGTAGGCAGTTGAAAAATGGATAACTGAATGAAATGTCAGCCACAGTGTCAGAAATGTGAACAAAATGTGTTTTTACACGTTATGTTAATTAAGCAATCATGTCGCATTGAATAAAAAAGTGATATTTTGTTTGTTCTATTTTCCCCAGGTAGTGCAGAAACAGATGTTGAGTGAGATGGGAAATTAAATTGTCACTTGACGACAAGTTGTCTCAGGAATGTTCATGCCAAAAATTATTAAAATCCGATAATCCGTCTTCACGTTACAGTCGAAAATATCGGGGATGTTTTTTGGGGACACAGTGTATTTACCGAGGGTAGGAAAATTTGCAGTTTGTTTTTCTCACAGTGTTGGTCAACAAATCTAAGTGAAAATACCAAAAATCAATTTTAGCATGCGCGTTCTACAGGAACACGCGAGAACAGGTGCTAGTTGCGTGCATTTTTACGCGCGAAAGCAGCAATTGCTTTCAGCGCGTCTTAGCCATCGCAATTCTGTCCGTCCGTCCGTCCGTCTGTCTGTCACACGGGTGGATCAGTCAAAAACGGTCCAAGCTAGGATCACCAAATCATCACCTTCAGCTGCCTGGAAGACTCTAGTTTCAGGAACCGTAAAGGTTTTTCATAAATTCGAAGGGGGTCACCCCGAACGAGGGCGCTAAATGAGAGGGGTGTGGGCAAAATTTGCAATTTTTGGCCAATAAGTCGCTGTATCTCAGTAACGATGCGAGATAAGGCCTGGGTTACTATTAATCACTAATAGGAAGTCGTACACTGGCTCTCGATTGGCGCTTAATTTAATGACCTTGAATGACCTTGAACGCCAAAATAGGGGGTTTTATGGATTTTTTTGCCGATTTTGGGCTGCAAGACACATTGCAAGAGCGAATTGCGCCGAAACCAATTGAGATAGATATGGATAAGCTGCACATGAAATTTTTAGCATTGTACGTAGATTTTGACGGTCCAAGTTTCGATTTTCTAGGTTCAAGGAAACCTGCGCACGGGGGCATCAAAGAGCGGTACACCCCTAAAAGTCGCGACGAAATGGCTGGAGATAGACTAACAGTTTGCGAACAGGAACTGCTATAGGCTTTCGCGCGTCCCGTGAACATTAGCTCAAATTTCTTGTAACAATACGTTTACTGCTGGACCATAAGTGCACTGTTGCTTGGATTGCGATACATGTAGTTCAAAATGTTTTCTAGTCGTAAATCTGTAATTCCGTACGCATCTACGTGGATCCTCAACTCGCCGCTGCGGATCTCAGTTCGTCAGTAAATCCATCCGTCCGTCCGTCCGCAATAGTCTCACACTTCTACTTCTCTACTCTCGTTCTCTTGTCGCCTGCTACATACACACACACCCTCACACACCAGATGTCGCCTTGCCTCGATCTTTTCTTCCCTCAGTTCCGCGATGACGTCACCGACCGGTCGGTGTGTATCGCGGATGCGACCCGGCGTCGATAAACTACGTCATTAACGCGGTGCGCTGTCTGCTGCATGGCCACCGTGCTTGCATCGCTGCCAGCGCCGCGTTATCGCACGTCCAGCTGTTGTTGTCGCTTTGTAAAACGACGACGACGACGACGTCGCTAGTTTAGCTATAGTGCTTGCGTGCGCGCTCGCTCGCTCCGGCGCGACGCCTTCTGCTCATCTATCATCTACGCCTTCCGTATATCCACTGCGTTCCCTGCATCCCCCCTTCCTACCGTCCTAGCAAGCGCGGCGGCCGTATCGTTCAGTCCGTTCCGGTCTGTGAATGATCGTAGCGCCCGCAGATGACGCGCCGCTTCCGTCCATTCGTCTTGTTGTTCCGAGTGCTCAGTGCTCGCTGTCTGCTTGCCTGCCTGCTTGCGTTCTTTCCCTACTCGCTGCATTGCACCGTCCCCGCGACAACGACAAACGCGCGGAGCAAATAGTAAAGGCGCGTACAGAGCGACGTAACTGCACTGAACTGAACTGACATGGTTTACTTTTTGACAAACTGGCCAATGGGCAGGTTACAGTAGACCCCGTCTAACGGCGTCGTTGATCTACGTGACTGTGCTCACGTACGCGTAAACCAATGACCAGTGAGCTGGCTCTGCTTGCCCACTGGTCAGTTCGTCAAAAACTAAACCGTGTCAGTTCAGGTCATTTCAGTTACGTCGCTCTGTACGCGTCTTAACAAATGTTGTAGATTGTGTGTGCAGTTTTTGCTTAGATAATCTCTTCGACAATCACTGTGTTTTCAGTATTTTTAAATTAATTAGGTTACTTCTATTTCGAAGTGTAACACCGCACACTTCGTGGTCATCGCTATTATCATTGTTGTCGTATAACACGAGGAGCGTCTGCCAGTGCTTTGCGTTTGCAGTCAGCTTACCCACTAGCAGCTTAAATGTATCATATCATTATATTATATCTATTATTTATAATTCCTTTATTACGTTATAAAAGTCTAGGGTGCATTGCATTACAACGTAGGTACAGACTACGGAGTACAAAGAAACAACGAAGTCACGGACAATGTTAAAAGCTTTACAAACAAAGATGTTTTCAGTTGTCATCTGAAGGCTGCATAGCATGATGTTCTGGCGATTGACTCGGGCAAGTGGTTCAACGCCGCCGGACTCGCGTAAGAAAAACCTCGTTCAGCGACCTTTGCGCAACCGCGGAATAACGTAGTCTTGACAGCTGCTGAAATGATAAAGCTTACTTACTTACTTGCAGCAGCTTTGTGGGTTAAAAAAGTCGGCGGGACAGAAAGTTTCACTTTTTCGTCAGACGCTGCAAATTTCTGACAAAGAAGATTACGCCATTTCAATTTTACCCTAATTTAAAAAATGGATTTTCAGCTTTAAATTTTGCGTTTCTGGACGAAAACTTTTCGACAAGAAGATATTTTTTCCACAATTTTCCGACAGCTCAAAATTTAGGCGCGGAGCAATTGTTCCCCTTTTTTCTCTGGCACGACGCCACTACTTACTTACTTATGTCTACCAGTCATCGTAACGCGCAGTTTCCTGTGCAGCGCTTTTATCTGATGCGTCGTTCGTTGATAATACGTGGTGCGAAGGGTTACTGCGCTATATTGCAAGGCCGACAGGACACTGTCATTATTGAGACGGCGCCTCGTGTCCACGTACATAGAACGCCGGACGGACGTCGTTTACGATCACACGACAGCCGTCTGTTTCACGCAGCGCGTGACCACCGCCAGATATTGACGACGATATAATTCGTCGTTCATGCATAGGGCTAGGTGTAGTCAGAAACTGGAGTTGCGAGAGCAGTTTGAAGCCGGGAGGGCCGAAAATCGAATTCAAAGGCCGAGAGCTAAAGTGAGTTTTTTTGGAAAGGGGCAGCGAGCCCCTTACCCACCAGCTAGGGATCTGGGGAGCACCGCAAGTTCCCCCAGAGGGATCTGGGACAAGATCAAGACCAAAAACGTTTTTGGCCACGAAAAATCCCCACAAACATTAGTTTTACTGCACATATTTTGCGTAGGCCTATTTCTTGGGCTTTGGAATGCAGACGTGCACCCCTGCACTTTCACTCTCTGGCTATACGCCTGTGCGCTCAGCGCTCATATTATAGACACGCATATTGGTGTATTTTTACAGCGGATCCACTGCAGCCGGATTATCAACAGCACGTGGAAAGCAGTTTTAAATCTGCGACAAAAAGGGAAAAAAAGAAATTATGTAGTTTGCCGTTTAGACTAGAAATTATTCTTTTTTTAAATACGTGCTAAACGCTAAAGTCACTCGCGCTGGCAATCGCATAGCATGTCGTGTAGGTTACTATGCATATTAACAACATTAACTCATTTATGCCCACAGTTCCAAAAAACACCCACTTTGACGATAAATAACAAAATAATTTAAGCAATAATGGGTTAACAACAAAAACTCATGACTATTTTTGACGAATATATTGCGATAAATTAATCAACAGTATTCAATTTCAAAGACGTGGCATGTGCTCAAGTTAAACCGGTTGAAAGGCAAAAGTTAACGAAATTAGCAATATCTGGAAGTAGCGCAAAAAGCGGCAAATGTTTGTAGGATGTTACTTGGACGATAGCAGAAGATCGTAATGCGCGATGACACCAAAAGAACAAAGATTAAGCGTTTACTATTCACATTTTTTTACCTAAACAATCGTTTGGTTTGTTTACGTTGATTTTGGTCACGGCCGGTTATATGCGGAGATGGGGAGAAAGGCGGTTTCATGCTTGAGCGCTTCTCATTTGACGCGCGTTATCGTCGTCGATTCTCGCGTGTCCAGTGAGCGTAGTCGAGCTGTCATCGAGCATGGATCACGTCAGGTCGACCATCATCAACACGAGGTCATTGGTTAAACACTGATCTCACGCTTAGCTGTGGCTAGCGTGAAAAGCCACTGCCACTGTGCTGAAAGTTTCACGACAGACGATTTTCCAATTCGTATAAAGTTCGCTGTTCTTATAACAGCGTACGAACAAAAAGCCACTGGACACGAAAAACCACAATGCTGGTTTTACTGGAAAAAAAGTTGAATCGCCAGACTACGTAGTCTCATCAGTTTCCTTACCCGATAGCTTCTGTTTACTGTTTTATAATGGATGCGTGGCCTTAAATGTTGGCCTACATCATTGGCATTTTTTGCCACTATATCGTCTATCGTTCTTTGTCGTCTCATTGCCATGTTGAGGGCTGGCGGGATAATTATCGGTATCTTTGTTTCGTTGTTTGGTTCACGGTGTCAATGTTTTTTTGGCTTTGAGAATCTTACGCGCTTCAACTAAGCTCAAATCACATAGTTCCAGGAATTCAAGACACCCATCAGCTATTGGTTGAATCAGTCACGTGGAGAACTGGCTAAGTGTCGAGAAAGCCAGGTAGCGTAGGACACGTTGCAGCTGCGCAAGAAAAAGATCGCAGTTCGTTACGCGCTTTAGCCGATTGTAGCTAAATATAGCTGTTGACTGGATACAGTTGTAAAATCGCACCGAAAGCAGCTCAGCTCGCGATGAGAGAAGTGTTAATAATTTACAACACTTCGTTCGTCGTCGCTCTGTCATGTACGAGTTCGTGCAAAACAATCACCTTGCAGCTAGCAGCAGACACTGCAGACATTGACGACGCCGACGCAGACGATCTGTTTGCAACTTACGACGATGTTCAGCTCGACGTTGCTGGTCGTACAGCACTGGGACACGCTCTGCGTCGCAGGGATGCGTCCTCAAGGATTGTTGTCGACAAAAAATCGTGGCCTTTGCCTTGGCCTCGAAAATGTCTGGCTTTGGCCTTTATCGCTGCGTAGACCACTAGCCTTGGTTTTGGCCTTGGTCTTGACACCTTGGTCTTCAGTCATTTGTAATGAATGTGCTCTGAGCAGTGAAACTGAAACGATGTTGATTTGTTCGTTTTTCTGTTTTGGCTGTGATAACTATAGTCTTGAAGTATCGGCCAACTAGTCTGAAACATTGAAACCATTGACACTATGTTTGTCTGAGCATTTTACTGTCCATTCCGGTTTAAATAAGAGTAAACTGGTTTTTGATGCGCAGTATAAAATTGCCATATTTACTTTTATTGCTTACTTGATGTTCTTGGTTTTGGCCTTGAAAATGTTGACCTCGAAGCCATTTTTGCTACGTACGTCGTGCAGACAGTCGTCTCGTCTTGCGCCGTGGTTCGACGCGGACTGCCGTGTTGCATGTCGTCACTGCCGTCGTCTGGAGCGACGTTACCGACGCACGCAGTCTGTTCACTGGCCGCCGGTCAGGCAATGGATTTTGTTTAAGCTGGCGGTATTGGTCCGCAAGTGCCTTAATGGGGTGCACCTGCCTACCTGGCTCATAACTGCCGCCTGATCCGCCACCGCCGGTCCGGTCTTAGATCGTCATCGTTAACGACCAAACTGGAGGTCCCACCAACCAGAACGACGTTCGGCGACCGATCTTGCGTCGTCGACGGACTACGTGTGTGGAACAGTCTACCGGCGTCCGTTCGCGACCCATCACTGACACTCACTGTTTTCACCAACAGACTCAAGACTCATTCGTTTGGACAATAGCTGCAGCGTTTGTGATTTGAATAAACGCTCTTAAATGTGCGAACTAACTACCCTATGTCCCAATAAAAAAACGTTCCACTTTGTGATTGTTTATATCTTCGTAAAAATTAACCGATTTTTGAAGTTTGTTTACTGGCGCATTTTGTGAACAGTTAGCAATAAAGTGAATATTGAATATTTTACCACGCGTTAACTGTGTCCCTACATTACCATGTGAAACATAATTTCAAGAAAAACTAACAATAATAGACAGCAAACGTGTTGGTGAACAAAATACACTTCTGAACAAAAATGTCGTGAATGATCTGTACAATGCTACACTTTGTTAAATCCTTTTCTTTGGATATTTGGCGTATTGAACAATACGTTTGTTTCTGGCCTTTGTGGTTCAGCAAGCCTACCATTTTATCCACAGTTATCACGTTTTCTTCAGTACGTGCATGCTTCAGTCTGCCGGTCTCATGCTTTTGGTCGGTGCTGCATGTTTCTCAAATCAGTGCTAATAGCATTCTCACTCTCTCTGTTGCAGTTTATCTTTAAAAATTCTGCCAGTATTTTCCGAAAACTGTATTTTTTGAACCGGTTTAAGTTCTTAATCATAGCCTTGTCTCTATTGTTAAATGGCACATTACATCACCAGTATATCGTCGGTGCATTAAAATACGACAATATTATCTGCTTTTGGTTACAAACATCAGAAATGTATGTAAAATTAAACATAATTTAATTTTTTGTATAAAAATTAGTAAAAATAGTTTCAAAAGATGATTTTTGCCTATGTATTATGGTCATTTTGGTGATTTTTGAAAATTTATGTTTTACATGGTAATGTAGCGACACAGTTAAAAGGTGGTGGGATATTTAACAACTACTTTATTGCTAACTGTTCACAGTGTGTGTCAGTGAAAAAATTAAAAATCGGTTAGTATTTGGCGAAAATATGAAAATGACAAAATGGGACGTTTTTTGGGACACGGTGTATAACTAACTAACGCGCCACGTGGTGATGATCGCTGTCTCTATAGGTTGACGCTGTTCGCCAGCGGCGCCGACGTCACAGTGACCGTATATCTACAACCGGTTGTCCAATTTACTTTGTGTTTTGGTTCTAGATTGGGTTTTGGCTTAACGGATCGAATTCTTTTAGTTGAGGTTTTTGGTATCGCCGGATAATGCGTCAGGATTGTCGTCGTTTCCGATCTAAAGTATAGTTTCTTTGCAGTTACTTTTTTGCTGAAGTTGCGCTAGCCGACTTGATGAACGAACACCGTACACATATGCGTGAAATGAGTCGGATGAGTACAGCTACTTCTCAGAGGTTGACATTTTGCTTTTTAGCTGTAAATGATGTTAGCCGGCAAAGAGAGTCAGCGGCTGAAGGTCGCAGAGGTTATGGCCTGTCACAGAGGAGTCGTGAGTCTGTGTAATGATCGTCGTCACGAGTCTGTGCCCTGAGCTCTGAGCACTGAGATGCGTCGCCTACAAACGCACCGGATTAATGCACCGGCGCCGCAGCATAGAGCTATGCCAGCTTAAGCTAGATGGCTGGCTACTTAAGAACAGCATCGAAATGGACACTTCGGTACGTTTTAGCACAAGTTTACGGTTAGAATTCGCTGCGCTGCTATGCAGATACCATGTCACAGATATTGCTGTTTGTCTGTTAGTCTGTCCGTTCCCGGGAACTTGATGACTGTGGTTATATAATTAAAGGTTGCTTTTTGGAGTCGAACGTCAATTATGTAGCCTGATGGAAACATTCCCAAATAGAAATTAAGCTGGGGTTTGCAAAATAATATAAAACCTGCAATTGTGTCCGAAATGGTGGGAGATAGAACTATAGTTGTTCGTGTGCTTTTGATTGGTATCAAAATCAATGACCTTGGATGACTTTGAAGAATTGTGAAAAATTTTTACTGCCACACCATTTTTAATTTAGACTGACCTTTAGGTCGAGTCATTGGCACAATGTGTCGTCTGTCGTCTGTCTGTCATCGTTTGTAATGCATGTATTGTGGCTAAACCGTACGTCATAGAGGGTCGGCGATATTACTGTTTGGTTGCAATTTTGAATGCAAAATTGTTGGTTGCAGCTAATCACCATGTGCGCTAAATTACCGTATCGTATTCTAGCGCTGTATGTGGCGTTCGATATAGCAGCGTCACCATAGCATATATGGGATTGTACTCACTTTGGGAAATCGCTCGCTTTCTTTCCGCGACCGGAAGTCGGACGAATATAGACGGATATAGACGTTCGGTCGACCCACCCTAGCATCAGCTGGGCTTCTTGTTTTAAATTTTACGTGTATCGACATTGAAATTCGACGAAAGCGCCAGCATGTGCCGGCGGTGTCGGCAGTGGTTTCGTTGTCTTGTAGGCAGCAGCAGCAGCGCGGGTGGCGACAGCTGTGCGTTGGTTCGTCTGCATGTCTCCGCGCGTGTGTGCTCTGGTGACGAGACGACGTGTGCATAGCGATGCCGGATTAGCGCGCGACTGTCGGTCAACTTTCATGCGCCCACCCACAGATTAGTAATAGCCGCGCGTGCGTGTGTCTGCGACGTACAATACCGTATGCTGGAGGTCGTGATCGTCGCAGTCCTCCCGTTGCTTTGCATGCGTAAAATGCGACTTTCACTCTCTAGCAGTGACGGTTCTTGATCGGTGCGTTCGGTACATTTCGTATATATCTGCGTCGCGATGTTTGCTGTTTGCTCATTCGTGTCGTGCACGACTATCCGGGTCGCAACTATAATACGTTTAGTTGAAAAATAAACTTTAAAGTTTAAACCGTTGTATCTGTCGAACCGTTTTATAAGACGTCTTAGCGATATTTGCGAAGTTGTAAACACTCACATAAGCTTACCGTATAGAAAGCGAAAGTTTGGCGGCTTGGTTTCTTCGTTCTGCCGTTGTCGCGACGATGTTTGCTGTACGGCTGATTGACGAGGGATGATAATGCAATGTCTGTGATACGTGTGACTATGCATGGTCACGTAATGACAGCGGTGCAGGTGCTCGTTGTGTTGTTGATAGTGGCTTGTGCCGGTGACGTGTTGATGCAGGGTGTAGCTAGCTCGTCGTCGTCGTCGTCTGGCGGTGGTTCACAGACACTGGTCAACGACGACCGCTGGCACACGCTCTACCTCCGCCGACAGGCTGATCTACTTCAGCTGATCGTCGACGACAAAGAAGCGACTCCCGTAACAGGTCAGCTTCGCGCAAAGTAAAAGCGTACCGCGTACGCTATGTACTAGCTACTAACAGCACTGCTACAGTGGGTAAGCGAGTACGCAGTACGAGCTTATTTACCATTCCAGACAGTGCTGTGGCGTACTTATATTACGATCAGATAGCATAGACTGCACGGTAGTTTGCTTTATGACGCACAATTGCAGCCAAACGTTATGAAAACAGTACCAATGCCACTTGATTGTGGTTTAAAAAGAGACAAAAAAACAAAATAACAAAATAAACTGAACTAAACTGAAATGTCAGTTTAGTTGCGTTGCGCGGACTGCACTAAGCAAACAAACTGACAGTTCGGTTTAGTTTATTTCAGTTCATTTTTGTTACTTTGTACTCGCGTCAATAAACGACATAGCAGCAAATTATTGAAATTATACAGGGTAGTGACATGAAGCATGCATCAATTAATAAACAATTTTACCAGTGCGAATCGTTTTGCAAAGTTGCAAACTTTGATGAACAATTTAAAAAAAGCAACTGGAAATAATAAACCAGCAACGTCAATTTTCATCAATCGTTATGCGAAGATAATAAGGTGAAGTCGCGATCGTAGATTTTTGTAGATTTGATCATGGTTACGGGAAATGCGCGCTGGAGAGTGGGTCCACATAAAAGAAAAGACGAGATTAATTGTTAGTTTCGTCTTCGTTGAGATTTCTAATCCGGTTGTCTGTCGTCCATTAGTAGCGTAACCCCTGCCGCCGGCTAGCCGTGGTAAAGAGTGTATTAATCACGGTCTGATCCAACGGACACCGGCTGCACTTGCCCTGCAGTTCCACCTCATCCTTAGCAGTGGTGTTGTGACAGGGATTGGGGTCAGGGAGGGCAAATTTCCTCTAAATTTTGGACTGTCGGAAAGTTGTCGGAAAGCTTCATCTTGTTGGAAAATTATTGTCCAAAATGCACAATTTAGGTCTAAAACACGCATTTTAGGAAAATTTGAAGGCAGAATAAAAATTTTGAACACCCTTTGTCGGAAATTTTCGGTTGTGTGTCTCTCAAAAATGTGCACTGTCTGGCAGCGTCTGTGGGAAAATTGCAATTTTGTGAGCCGTAACCACCCGCTTACTTTTCAACCCACGACACCGCTGCCCACCAGTTCCACCTCATTTTCAGCACAGCCACACCCACAGCCACAAGGAATTTTATCTTACAAAAGTTGACGATATCATTATGCAGTCTACGCGATATTTCTGTTGTCGTTTGAGCTAAGTCGCATGGCGTTATTTGCAGTGACTAACAACGCCTATTGCCGGGCTTTTTTGTTATGAATTTTTACTAGTTTCGACTTAGCCTACTTGAATACTTGGACGTCTATGATCAAACTTAAATAAAACCTCCGGCGAGATTTCCTGGCGATCTTACAGCTCTGCGTCTAGGTGGCGACGAGACAGTCAAATGGCCAAGCACGTAGTGCAAACGATAAGAAGAAGAAGACGTAAAGTAAATATCGCCCGATGTGGTGTCTGACAACAGGGCGTTTTTGTTTGCTGTTGTGATTATCTTTGCTTGAAAACATATGTCTTTAGATCTGCAGGTCAGGACTGTCGTTTTGTATGCTTTTGCATCGCTTTCATGTTTGTTTGCATCAAAGTCTGCTAATTTTCACTTAATGTGCTGTAATTGTTGGAGGGCTATTGCGCATACGACTTTAGGAGTTTCTTCTTGTATTTCAGTAGTTGTTGAAGCGCATTTAATGCAATATTTACACTTTAACAAGATATTAGCATAGCTTATACATTTGTAGTTTAATCTGCATAATCATGGATACATTGTGCTTGAGCCACGCGTGATGCAGATAATGATGTAAAACCCAAACTCCTGCGCATTAGGATAGCGTATTTAACTGAGTCTCGTAAATCATTAAAATGCTACTTTTTTATTTTTACTGACACTGGTGATTTTATTTTATCAGTAGAATAAAACTTGCGCAAAAGATGTACACTATAAGACCTACCGCTAACACGAGATAGGCTAATTGTCGGTTGCCATGTTTTGTCAGCTTTCTGAAATAATATTTAAACATTTTTAGATCTTAAAAACTCGAAAACGATAAATTTTAAGGCATTTTGTTGCTAAAGTCGTGAATAACATATTTAAGTTGTTATTTCTAGGAGATTTTTTTACTGTAAACAGTAAACGAATTATTTGAGTTGCTCTAAATTTGCAGCTGTGCATAAATTTGCAGCCAAACGGTTTCGTTTATAGCAGCTACACATTTTTTCCATAGCGTGGTTTGTCTGTCGTCTATCACACTCGCGTTTCTTGCTGAAACCGTTTGACAGATTTAGATACCGTGATATACTTACGGCGTTCAACGACACGTTATGTTAGTCGGGGTCCCTGATCTCTTACGGAAAAGGGTGTTCTAGGGTTCGGACCCCAGCCAAAACATGCAATTGTTTCGCACTTGCAAAAGATGATTTCTGATTTACCAAGTGGCAGCATCGATCAGCAATTCCGCCTTTTGCCAAATTACTTCGGTTCTTGTTATGCTATACTGTCAGCGTCACATTCCCTGTCAGAACCGGTCTCCAGTGTGTAATAGCCTCCGATGCGGCGGCTGTAACCGAGAGGCGTGCGGACGGACGGGGACGGGTGTGATAAAATCGCAGACCTCCCAGGTCGCGTCTGCTCGTTCGTCATGTGGCGATATAGAAAGCGAAACGTCATGCGTGCTTTAATAAGACGACACTCGATCATCTCAGTCACAGTGCACTGTCTTCGCCTGGCCCTCGGATACCCCAAACGCCACTCCACACCGCGCCGTCGTCGTCTTATAAACTTATCACCAGTCTTGTCTCTCTCTGCTGCGCCAATCAGACAACCTTTCACTATAGAATCTCGTATCGGATACCTTCTGACGTCAAACCACGTGAATGATTATACGATGCGCGTACAGCTCGTACATATGACAATCTTTTATTCACCAACATTGGTAGCACAACAAAAAAGAAAAAAAATAGATGAAAATTAGGAACTACATAAATAATAGTAATTAATAACGATTAGATACAATACATAAATAATAATAATTAATAATAATTAGTAGAA
>Ga0209367_1001347_pt1 | contig 29838 bp, 14 predicted proteins | sample WorMetLIZISLAND2_FD_187412 | JGI IMG/M metagenome (GOLD analysis project Ga0209367, IMG submission 187412) | Marine gutless worms symbiont microbial communities from Max Planck institute for Marine Microbiology, Germany - Olavius geniculatus... ...
TGCAGTAACCCTCCGACATTGCACCCCATATGTGATAGTCTATTGGGTTTATATTCGATGAATTTGGAGGCCATTGGTCTTTTGTGATGATATCTGGACAGCTGGCCCGCAGCCAGTTCTGTGCGCTGCGCGGCGTTGCGCGCTGTGTGTGCTGACGCTCCCGGCGCGCCGTCCTGCTGAAAGATGAATTCGGTGGGCAGCCGGCGATTGCTTTAAAGGAACGATAATTTAGTGGTAATTTATAAACAATATAAATTGCTGTTTATCAAAACGTCGCTGTGACGCCATCGGCAGTAACGTGTAACCAGTTTTTGAAAATTAAATAGCAATTTTAGCACGAACATTTTTGAATGCCGAAAAATCGGTAGACGGTCATGTTAAAAAGTCTATAACTTCGTCGTTTTCAACAGAATCACATTTTACTTGGCAGTTAGATGTAGAATGTTTCAGTAAATAAAGCTGTAAAATTTCATGTTAAAATACCAAACGGTTGCTGAGAAAACGGCGAAAAAATTTAGGGGTCCACTTTTTTCTGCCGCACCCTGTACTTCCATGGATCAGAATAGGCCTAGTCAGCAAGGCCTCAGGCACCTGCACTCAGTGAGCTTACGGCTATTTTTTGATGACGATCGATGTCGCTATTGGTAGGTTCAGATGGTCTAATGGTAGAATACTGGACTCGTAACTGTTGAGTTGCTAACCTACTGTGTGCCCACGCAACTCAGCCTCCTACCCTAGTGGGCCGAGAAATGAGTAGCAGCTTAAGGGCTTGTTGGCTAAGGTCTCGTGTGGTTGATTGGTGCGGTGATAAATCTGTGGGTCCAGTTTGCTAGTCCGGCAGTCGATGGATGGCCGCTAAGATAAGTGCTTTTATCTTTAGAAGTTATTCTGATAAGCAAATACGCCTCGGTGTCATGTACTACTGTGGTGTGGACAGAAGAGTCACGTGATTACGAAGGAAATGCAGCATCAGCGAGCCGTCTACAAGCTGGGCAAGCGGCTGCAGCAGACCGCCGTCCATTCCAGGCTCGACCCCGACAGTCTGCGGGCGTACGTCAAGAACCTCAAGGAACAGTTTCTACGTGAGGTGGCCACCGCTAACCAGAGCCCACTTGAGGAATGAAAAACCGGCAGATATATACAACACAGAAACACATAACAGATTAAGTTGTACGCCAAGTTTAATAATACCGTTCATTTGTTGTTTTTTTTATAATTCCATAATTTAGTTGTATGTCATTAATATAAGTGTTTGTTCAGTGGTTTATGCGATAATGCAGATTTTTATCTTATTTTAAGATATAAAGTCAAGTAGCCTGAAGTAGGTCTAAATAAGTCATTTGTTGTTGGATGTTTTTTTCTGTTCAAATACTGAGCTAGCTTTGTGTCCTAAGGAGATGAAGCATTATGAAAGTACATCACTTAATATCAAATTAAGAAAGGTCTGACAAATGCAGATTCTACCATTGGCAATACTGTAATTCGCAAAATACAGTGCAAGAAAGTGTACAATGTTAACTGTACTTTGCAATAGAGTTGTTGCACGTTAGTGCCAGACTTTTGCATATTTCTGGACGAAGCAAATTGTTTAGTTTGGAGTTCAGAGTTTAAATGCATAAAGCAAATAAATTAATGTCAGTGTAGGCCTACTTTGCTCGATTAACATAACAATCCATAAATTAACTTATATGTAAACAGTTAACAATAGTCTAACATTGTATTTCTGCTTTCTGGCCTAACGACTAGATTTCAGCAGTGAGACTATTATCAATATTCTAGTCTCTACGTCAAATAAATCCTGACCGTTTACGCTATTCCAACATTGCATTAGTGTTGCACGCAAAATCAAGTTGCATTGGTGAGGAGGCAACTGTCTAACGCTAGCGGCAGTTCAATTAAACGCAGCATCGTGTGTAGAACGTGGTGACTTCAGGCCGAGATCTGCGTGTTCTTCGCAAGCACCTGCTTCTGGTAGTCCGTCTTGCAGTACAGAATGCCTTCCGCCTGCGCGTAGTTGTTCAGCCTGTCAACAAAATGCCACTACCAGTTACTCTACACACGAGTACATGTAGGCTTATTAGACAATTTACCAAGAAGTCTTCCGCAAGGACAGAAAACTTATGTACATTGTACATCGTCCTGCCTTGTGCTGTAGTCCGTCATTTTCCAGTCCTGCACTTTCAGCGCTCTCGTAACTACGATTTTGCTCTGAAATTCGCCTCAGTAGGAATTTACGCAACAGATTTTGGAATATTTGTAAGGACATTTTACGACGAAGACAATTTCTTAAGTTCTTAACAAGGCCTTTTTAGGCATACTGTCATGACGCCAGTGTTTTCGCGGACGAGCCTTTGCACTGCAGGCAATCACTTTAGATGCACTGGTACATGTACATTGGTACTGAAAACAAAGATCAACATTCAACAGCAAGCGCCGCACTACCTTTTCACGTTCTGAACTGAAAACTGACGTAGCGATTACTACTGCATGCATGCCCGGAGAACGTTCATACCAATTTTGATTTTTCTACGCCTGTTTGTTTTTCAAAATAGGGCCTAGTAGGCTAGCATGTGCACGGGCGGTATTACAGACAGACGGACAAACGGACAGTCAAGAGGCATAATGCTGCTTTTAGGACGGCCGCATAAAAAATCGATGCATGCCGTTATCCATCATGAATGCTGGCGGACTTAGCGGAAATGCCACGTACGTGAGATGCTTGACAACATAATTAGGGGGCAATAGGGGCCTACAGCCATGCATCTGTCCACGTTAAGACGCACCGGGTTAGGATTTTGGGTGGCTTGGTATTGTAAGGGTAGGATCGTACGTGGGTTCGACTGGCGGGCGGGTCATTATCGTGGTTAAGCTATTACTTGGACGGGTGATTGTCTACAGACAGGCAAACTATCTCGGTATATAACCCACACCAAGGTCAACTCAGCCTTCCATCTATCCGCGATAGGTAAACCCGGCCTGTCTGACTGGGTTTAAGACTGGCGCGTTCGTTCGCCTGTGTCGGGTGACAGCTAACACTGTGTAACCCAATACGGCAGGTGACGCTCCGTAGCTCTGTGATCGGTTTCCTACTAAGGGCTGTAGGCTAGGCTACACCACCTTTACCTTTACCTTTTTTGTCACCAGTCATCAATTGCCAATCGGGCACTGGACTAATCTATGCAATTGAGCTATACTTCACGTCACTGCATAGCAGTGACGTGAACTGAACACTTAGGCCTACTTGAGAGAGTTCTTGCAGACGCTACATTTGAAGCACATTTTGTGGAAGATGCGTCCGCCGGCTTCCATCCGCTCCGCCGCGTACACTGACTTCGTACACACGTCACACTTCTCCGCCTGAGGCGCCTATATATCCAACCAACAACGCGCGTTTTTTGACTACGGAAGATTAGGCCTATCAGTTGCTTTTAATATCGGCAGCTTAGTATACCGGCAGTAAATTTAGGCCTACATCACTCGATCACTTGCTTTCAAAACAGCATCATCGACAGCTGTTGTAAAAAGTAAATTAATTGCTTAGTAAGATTCTGTCAAAATCTCAGTCAAATAAGGAGCGGAATTTCTACCCCTTAAAAATTATTGGGTTGCCGGTCGGACAAGTTTACAGCTCCGGCCGGCCTCACGTACGTTTGGCTCTGCCCCAGACTACAACCACGACAGGAAACAGTAACTGCCTTGGCCAAATAATATCGACTATGTCTTTGCCTATGCTTGTTTGTTTGTCTGTCTTGTCTGTCTACAGTTTCCTAGTGCTTCTATCTATTTGCGCAATGGAATCGCTGCAAAAACTGTCGCGCTGCATGGCGAGTTCTGGAATGCAGACGCCATGCTGCGTGCAAAGACGCAGCAGCCAGTGGCGCCGTGGAAATTGCCCCCGCCCTCCCAATTTTGGGCTGTCGTGAAATCTGCTTGTCAGAAAATCTTCGTCCACAAATGCAAAATTTGAGGCTGAAAATTCCCAATTTGGGATAATTTAGTGGCAAAATTTGAAATTTTGAGCACCCATAATCTCTGCTGTCGAAAATTTGCAACTTTCTGCCTCGCTTACTTTTTTAATAACCCACGACGCCGTTGGTTGCACTTGCTCTGGCAATAGTAACTGCCATTCAGAAGTTGCAGCTAGCAGCATCAGCGACAAGGTGGTCGGTCATAACCGTCATACACCTGCATCCGTGCACTGCCAGCGATTCTGTGCGGCAATCATACTCCCGCGCAAAAGCACACATCGCCCGCGTCGCAGCAGCATCATGAGCAGCAGCAGCAGCAACGGCGGCGGTGTCGAATTGACAGTAACGTTCTTTTCTGTCATCATTTTGTCGTCGGCACTCGTCGTTGTTGTTTGAACTGCAAAAACAGCAACAACAGAAAGGCTACGTAGTGCAGTACTGCTGTGTCGCCACATTTTATTATCAACTGAAGGGGCTACTGTATCTTTGCGGATTTGAAAATCCTACGCCGACGCACTGAGGTAACTTGTTTTGCAACCTTTTAACAGTCTAAAACTCGGAGGACGGACAGTCTCGAAGCAAGTGGCTAAACTTAAGACATCTGGAAGCGGAAGCACGCCGGCGCTTCTGCGGCTGCACTTCTGCGTAGTATCTATAAGCAACGCAGCACAGCAGCGCAGCCAGCGGTTGCTTAGGCCGACACTTCTGGTCCGCATCAATAGTTATAGCAGCGATCGACAGTCAGCAGCGAGCAGTGAAAACAAGCAGTTGTAGTTTGCTACGGCTGCAGCTGCTGCGTTCCCATCCGACAGTTCCCAGCGCAGCGGCGCCCACATAGCAGTCAGGCGCGTCTTGCAGGCAATGACGTCAAGCCCACGTCTGCAGTGATAACGGCTATCAAATGCTAGCCCGAGGCGTCCTGGAATCGTCCATAAGCTGTACATGTGCTGGACTTACTCGATCGTTCACGGTGCACTGACTCACCGGCGCCATGCACTAACTTGAAATATTTGACCTTGAAGCGACCTTTTTCGACCTTTAAACTCCAAACCCCACCCCGCTCTTGGCTCTCGTCGGTTGTTCCAGACCGCAGTTGCAGCATCGCATCGTTCTCAACAGTACTCATTCGCCAATCGCCAATGTTTGTGGAACACAGTTTATGGTCGATGGTCTTCATCAACAAAAACAAGAAATCTCAGCTAATGCTCACGAGACGCGCGAGGGCCTATCGCAGTTCCTGTTCGCAGGTAATCTTGGCTTATCTCCAACCATTTCGTCGCAGTTCACTCTACTGCTGCCAAAAATAGCATAAATCACTAAAACCCGTATTTTTGGGTTCAAGGTCATTCAAGATCATCGATGATGATATACCACTAAAGAGCCTCCCCCTTCACCCAGCAACATGAAATTTTGTCATGAAGTACTAGAGACTCTAAGCTATCATACGGTGAAAACCTGAAGTCTTTATCTCACCTACGTTTGAATCGGTACCGGGCCGTGACAGACAACATTGTCTAGAATTGAGGAGGCTGCGCACTGATTTGTGCTACTGTTACAAGATTCTGTTTGGTCTGACTGATGTTGAGTCTGGTGTCTTTCACTCCTAGTCCATGTACTGTTACTCGGGGACATATATATAAACTGTACAAAAACCATTATAACCTAAGTATACGGGCAAATTTCTTCACGGAACGTGTCATAAGTGTGTGGAATGACCTTCCAGCCAGTGTTAACTTCAGTTCGTTTTTAGCGTTAAAGCGATGCATTGAGCAAGTGAACTTTGATTGTGTAGGTTTGATTTTTAGATAATGTGTTCGTGTTTTTATGGTAGTTTTTATAGTCTCTGAATAGTTTGTATGTTGATGTATTATGGCTGGTGACATGTGTGTGCCTTGACAGTTTTTGGGCCGCAGTAGTGCATTTTTATGCCTTGCGTGCTCCAGTTCTGCTGAGCATTGTTATTGTTTTATTAAATGTTTCTTTGAACAAATGAACAAACAAACAAACAAACTAACAACAAGACAGACAAAGAGACTAAATTACCGTAGCTAATACGCGCTATAGCTATGCTACTCTCGCGCGTAAAAGTCAAAAGGTTTTAACGGACACCAAGCATCGGCCAGTATGAGTGACACACCGCCAGTCAAACTCATCAGTATTTCGCAAAAAAACTTTAAAAAATTAAGTCTTCAGCTGACGTTTGAAGGGCCTGAGACTCAGTTCTGTCTGGGCCACGTCGGCCGTCAGGCAGCGAATTCCAAGTACGGCGGAGCAGTTCCATGGAGACATCGATAGGGTCTACACGAGCACTGGAGCTTGAATCGTACTCGATCAGTGACTTGAAACCAGTGGAGCTCATCGTGCACTAGCAGTCGCGACAATCGCTGTGTTACTGACGACGCGGGCAGCCGAATTCATCGCTCTCTGCATGGTCTATGCAAATTGTCTGAACTCTTGGCGACTCAGCCAGCACGGCGTTACAACAGTCCACACGAGATGACACAAAATGCTTGCAGCTGACGTCGCATCCGACGACTGCCGGACATGACGAATCTTTGATATGAAGATGGAAGGCAGTACAATAGGACTTAAGACTTAGGCCTACAGCTAAGAGTTAATCTTATTTATTGAGGCTCAAATACGACGACAAAATGAAACTCGCCCAGTGTCATAGGCCTAGTGCCGACAACTTCGGACCGACGACCCGAAAATGCCTTCACCGATAACTATGGCGACATATTACGCGGCCGACACACCTCACCTTAATGATCTTGTGAGCTGTAAATGACACGACGTCTCACCCCGGCGAACGTGCACACAGATTCAAGCTTTTCTATGCATTTTCGGCCTTTTTGTTTTACAACAGGATTTACGAGCCCGTGTGGGAAGACGGACGGACGGGCAAGATACATATAATGCGGCCTATAAGGATGACCACATAATTTGCTTAATCAGCTCAGCATTGCGCAGTGTAGGCCTATATCTATTTGTTATGAGAATGCTAGTTTAACCGTTATACGCGGTACTTAAGATTATAAGACGGTTAAGAATATAAGAAACAGAAACCATCTCACTACTGAATGCAACCACGTGCTTGACATATAGGCTACAAGTTTGAAAAGCACGCCCACAGTTACTGAAACTGACCTGGAACGGCATTATTCAAGCTTGCAGTCTGTTAAGAACAAAGACGCCGAACTAAAGCTCTCAGGGTTCGCAAACGGTCGAAATCTACTGATGTTAGTGACCGACACTCCGCTGCAGTAGGCCTACTAGCGGCTTCAGTGTTTATCAACGCTGTAGCTTGGTAAAAGCCAGCCGGCGCCCGGTCAAGAGTAGCTTACAAGCTCGCAAGTAGGCCCACAGTCGGCTTCCGCACTGCAGCACGGGGTCCAGCGGAATCGACCATACAGATACAGCGACCGTCTCAGCAATCGCTGCAGATTTTTGCTACAATGTTATTGTTACAAAGCTTGTCATACACTAGGCCCCTATAGCCTACCAACCGTAGACTCATTATATCCGAGTAGGCCTAGCTGAGTAGGCCGTTCACCGACTCGGGCCGTGATCACGGAAGTCTATCGACGAGAGCCGTATAAACTATAGGCCTAAGGCTAGGTTACCTGACATTACTATTATCAATCAATATCAGGCTATCAATCAACGCAGCATTTGAGCACTATAGTCGTTGCACGTATTGTCACACCTCACATGGTAGTGTGAGTGTTGTAAGGTCGACCATCATGGGGAGTCTATGGGAAAGGTCTAAATTTGACCCTCAACCAATTTCCAAAACCCTGAACCGATCGTCACCAATTTTTGATAATGTTTATAGTTTTTTCCCCTAATTCTTTGTGCGTTAAGCCTACTATTTTCTCTCCTTGCTAGCACTCTTAGTTTTGCGTTCGTATTGCTTCTCTAGGGCAGACAGGGTGGGCAAAAAACTAAGCTGCTGCATTTTGTCCATGGTCTATCTTAGCTAAATATTGACCAATTTTCCTTCCGCAATAAACATAAGTCTACCGGGGAGAAATGTGTCCACGTAGTCAGTCTGCCTTCAGATAAAATTTCGCCCCTACATATTCGCCCCCTTCAAATAATAATGAAATGTATTGGCGCCGCTGCTTCACGATAAACAACGCAATATAAGGTTCAGTTCAGTTCAGTAAGATCATTTTATAGCGCAATTAGAACAAGTGTCACATTGCGCGGTTATGCGACGAAAACACCCAAAATCGAATCTATTCGCGGCACACGTTCAACAGTAGGCTACTGTTAGTGCGGACATGCGCCGGTGAACACAGTCAACGAAACTCACTGTCTAGCTGAAACAAGAAAGCCTAGCTAACGCAAAGGGGAACGCGCGACAGCGGTGCATGTATGAAGGCCCACTGCAAACAAAATCAAGCTCGTCGATCCCAGCAACTGACATTGGCAACGATGCATTCACATACGCCAGATGGCGCCACCTTCTCGCGTGGCTGTTGCCGTATAAGTGGCCGAATGTGAGTATTTTGAAGGGGGTGCCCAAGTTTGACGCCCCCGTACGGGGGGCAAAATGTAGACTAGTGAAAACTACGTTTAATCCTGAAAGTTTCATACGCAGGTTGTGCGGGTCTATCTCTATTGATTTCGGCACAATTCGCTCTTGAAATGTATGCCGCAGCCAAAAAATCTATAAAAACCTCTATTTTGGCGTTCAAGGTCATACAAGGTCATTGCTTTCGGTGCTAATCAAAAGCCAGTGTATGACTTCCTATTAGTGATTATTAGTAACCTAGGCCCTATCTCGCACCGTTTCTGAGAATCGCAAATTTTTCCCACCCCTCTCATTTAGGGTCCTCGCTGGGGGTGACCCCTGTGGAGTTTATGAAAAAGCTTTATGGATCATGAAAATAGAGTCTTCTGGGTAACCGACGGTGAAGATTTGGTGATCCGAGCTTGCAACGTTTTTGACTAATCCACCCGTGCGACAGACAGACGGACAGAATTGCGATGGCTAAGACGCGCTACAACAGTAGCTGCTGTCGCACATAAAAACACTCGCGTGGCATGTTCGTTTTTGTCACCTCAGAAGACAGCATAGCCGTAGAGCGTGAACACAACACACGCATCCATTTGCAGCGGCGTGTTTGGGGGGGGGGAGAGCCTGCAATGCCCCCTCATCGCTGACTGTCAGTGGCTGACAAAAAACTGTTCACTGACGTGGAAATTAAACGTCAGATTCACCACAGAAATGCACAGCATACACCAAATCGCGTTTCGAACATTTTTCGGCAGCAGTAAAGCCGGGGAAGGAAAGACAAATAAAAACGAAAATTAAGGAAGAAATAAGTGATCGTCCTAAGAGAACGTCTCAGTATCTATCGGTACATACTTTAAATGAGCTGAATGCAGTGATGCGCCTACGGCCTAGTGGATGCAACAGCGGGATTGAATTCTCAATCCTGGGATCCAGGATTGAGAAATTTGTAATCTCGGGATCCCGTTTTGGGATTAGGCTTAGGCAACAGATTGGTCGTTATTTTGATATCTACGTACAGCAGACTTATTTCATGCACAATAGGGGCCGCTGTGGTAGACTAGTCATCAAATCAAATATTCGTTTAATAAAAGCTTTGACAATCCGCAAAGCAGAAAGAAAGGTATGTCAGAACGGTAGGCTATAATTAGTGACTGTGACATTCAAAATACAATTTACAGTGCACAAGGAGTAGTACTATAGCGTGCATAAAATATTTTATTCATGAGACCTCTAGAATTGTTACTTTTATCATTTAACGCTCGAAAAAAATGCAATTTTAACGACTTTTTGTAATCCCAAAATTCTGGGATGGAGACGCCGCTAATCCCGGGAATGGGGATTCGGGATTGGCGAAAACGGCCGGGATCCCGGGACTGCAATACAGACTATTTGTCAAGAAAACCAAACACACGAATCATTCAATAGGACTATCCATTATGCAGTGTCTACTGTCCTGCGGATATTTTTTTTTCACTGCGATTTGGGCAAAAGTAGTTACTTAGCTGCTAAAACAGCCGGTGAATGATGTTATCTTTAGTTGCTTCACTCGGTGATAAAAAGACTATTCACATCAGCCACGTTGAACAATTATTTACACAATAACTGACTATATGACGCTGCAACACAGAAGAAATAGCCCTACGTCGCGAGCAAAATGCTTTGGCGTTAAGCTGATCTCAGCTCAGAATGCGACGTTAAAATTGGAACTTCATCATGCAGGGGCGTCAGAACTGTGGGGGAATTGAGGGCGCTTGCCACTGCAATGCTGAAACCATGGCAACAAAAGTATCTTTTTGCCCCCGTAATAATTTGCCAAGTTTATCAGCTGATTGACAGTCAAACGCAATTTTGCACAGCTGAACTGCAGCAGAGCTCAGCTGAAGAACTCAAAATGCACCAAAACTCGTGGCATCAGGACCAGAACTTACAGCACTCCCCCAGACCATTAGTTGGTGGGTAGTGGTGGGGTCTTACCACACCTCTCAAAAAACTCCCCTTTTTGGGCTTTGGGCTCCACGTTGTCTCCCAACCCCCTCAATGTTGATTTGTTCCAACACCACTGGCACCATGACCCGTTTGACGTTAACTATGTCATCATCTTGGAGTCAAAATCAAACAAAAATGAAAATTAATGAAATACGTTATTGTTGCTTGATTCTGCCACAACAAGCGATTGTCTTGTTGCAAATTTTGTTGTGAGTGAATGGTGAAACATGTAATGGTATTAAGCTACAATCAACATATTCGGCATACAAGACATGTTCAACAGATCTAACTATAAGTTTGATATTTAGCTAAATGGTCTTGCATTAAATGACCATCTACTATTACTTCCTGATAACTTAACAAATAGCAGGCATCACTCAGCGTTGGTGATAAATAAACATCGTATCCCCATGCACAAAGGTCGAAACCACTTTAGCCAAAAACATACCTAGGCCAGCTCCCCGTAAGCTGTAACTAACCATAATTTTGCAATGTCACTCGATAATGACAAAGAATTTGTGATGGTACAATAACATCGGCAATCACCACTGCATCCTGTGCATATGGTGATGCAAATTTCGATACATGAGTACAAACATTGGGGCTAAAACCCAACTTCTGTCAAACTTATGTCAAAAAATTCTTCACCCAGTATTTAAGAGACCTTCTGTCAGCCATGAAAGTAGACATGTCTAATAAATGAGTTGGCAACCATCAGGCTGTGTACTGCCATGCATCACCAGGTAATTATTACACTTTACATAACCAAATCTCTGCAGTCATAAAGCATTCAACTCAAACTCTATGATACAATAACAATCACACAAAACGAATACAACATTCTGACAAACAACTTCCTTCCATGGTAGGGCCTTACAGACTGGCTGGAGTTGCAATCACAAGATAGTGCTGCCTCATGGTGAATGATAGTGAATACAGACAAAGACGTCATAATGTGGAACCAGGTGGAACAACGTAAGTCATGTTGTCAGAGTCTATGCGCACCAGACTTGGTCCATAGTAGTCGATCACATACTCCGATCCATCGGCAGGACCAACAATCTAAATACATGCACACAGAGCCAAAAATATATAAATGTTTCACTGTATGTCTCTTGTCTGTCTGTCATTTTATTGTTGCCTCGAATGGCAAATAAACATATGGAAACTTCTAATGCACTGCAGGTAAAGGGAAAGTGGGTCTTTCTCTATATACAGTACAGGCAAAATGCTCATTTCTCTGTCAAGACAAATAAGCCCGCAGGTGGATGGACCGTTGAGACTATGACGTATGGCCAGTGTGACGCCAAACTTCAGTTATCTTCAGAACTGCAGAGCATCAATGCCCCTTGGCAGGTACCAAAATAGACCTTGGTGACAGAAACACATGGGTGTGAACAATTTGCCCAGAGTTGTTACTTGGTATCAGATGAGGCAGGAGTCAAGCCCACAGCCTCTAAATCGATAGTGAATCAGAAGCCAATTGAAATATTGAGCCACCCGCTTGGGAGAATGGTAAGTTTTTAACAGAGCTTAAAATTGCCACATATGTCAAATGCTGGATTATGAAGGGCTAGAAAGACATTTACAATCAGGTTGAATCATAGGTTCTTCTGCTACTAGCAGTACTCTGCTGTGTGTGGTCTGATTACTGGTCATTAATCTTCTATGTGGTTGCTGCTTTCCAGTTTTGTTTAACTGGCCAATTGTTCTGGGGTTGCTCCAGGCTAATCCAAGTCCCACAAAGTGAACTTCTAAGAAATGCTGGATGACATAATTTTACAGATGACCCTTCTGCTGTCCAACCACCGGCATCAAGAGTTGATCATCTGTAATCAGCATGCAAAAAAGTATTATGGACGCACTATAAAAAAATAACAAAAAACGACATGCAGTGAATGTACATACCTGCAATGCTATCAAAAGAATGTCGACCAATGTCCAAATCAGCATAAAACCAAATGTGCAAAACTTCAGCAATCCTAAAATAACATAAAACATTTGATAAACAAATCATACAAGGCTGTGAATGCAGAAAAATTATAAAAATACAATACCAAGGAATTTGGATGTGAAATCAACATTTTTCTGACATTTATTTTTTTTGGAATTTTCATATTTTAACAAGTATACTTTCATACCACAAAGTACACAACACATGTATCATATGGATAACAGAAAATAATAACTGGAAGTGGCTATTCAACAACAGACAGAGGAAAGGTAAATGTGATGTTTTTTAAGAAAGTAGTTGCTAGTAACACACATATTCACAAATTATTAGAGACATTGGAAAGTGATGCAGTGCAGTGAAAGAAATTATATATATGGTAAGCACACCATTTGTTTGCACTACTAGATAATTAATACAAGCATCAATAAACATTCCCTGGATAAGATTTCTTAGAAGCAGTGAGAATGAATACAAGAAAAGCCCACATAACGCAAAAGGGTACGTGCGACAGAGGTGCATGTTTGAAGGCCCGGTGCGAACAAAATCTAAGCTCACTGATCCCAGCAATGATGTTTCGTTTACACTCGCCAAAGGGCGCAACTGGTCTCGCTCAGCCTGTCATTTAGCGCCCTCGCTTGGGGTGACCCCTTTTGAATTTATGGAAAAGCTCTACGGATCCTGACACCACAGTCTTCCAGGCAATCGACAATGAAAAATTGGTGAACCTAGCTTGCACCATTTTGGATTGATCCACCCATGTGACAAACAGATAAACGGACAGACAGAATTGCGATGGCTAAGATGCTCTATAGCAGTACCTGCTGTCGTGCGTAAAAACACTGACACTAACCAAGAGCAGGATATCCGAGGTAAAAACGATCAATGCCAAGCCATCCAACGAATATTGACAACAGCAAGGCAACATTAAACTTCTTACCACTCCTAAAAAGAACCACAACACTTGTACATTTAATAATCAACACAAATACACATATCATGCAAGAAATCTTGAAGTTGAAGCCAAATTTTTATGAGCGTAGTACTCCTCCTGTCACCCATTCAATACCATCAGCAGATAGGAAGAAACGATCAACACAAATAATCGATAAGATATATAACAGTAAAGCTATGCGAGACACCAGGTGCATATTTCTGATCTATTTTTTATCCTGGCCAATGGATGGCACGGCTACCTAGCAATGAAAACGCATTAACTTGCTGCATTCACCTGATAAGAGTAAGATACTCAGAAATGGTTCAAAGCTGTTACAGTTACAGTGTGGATTGCCAAATTGTAAAGACATCACTATAAGATATTCATTTCACGACAACTGTTGTTACCGACATTTAGCAAAAAATGATCAATGGGTGTTAGGTATAACAGAAACACAGCTTGCTACAGTGACTCCAGCATAAGTGCAATAAGTTCACACATCTTGTTAACTATCTGATTATAAACTAGAAATATGTTCGGTGGAACAAGGTATCTGTCTCATTGCCACACTATAGCTGTCGCATTTCAGCACTATACCCCATTTACACAATCAAGCAAACATCAAGCAAATGCATTCAAAATACACGTGCGATGTTTGCTCGATGTTTGCTTCATGTAGGCTATGCTTTATGCATGCTTCATATTTGCTTGATGTTTGCTCGATTTTTGCTTGATGATTGCCTGATCATGTAAACGGGGTATCTCGCTCTTACTTCATGGTGCACGTCCACAAGGCCAGCGTACAGTGTAACTAGTTGAGCGTAGATATTTACAATTGTGGTGTCAGCGATCTGTAAGGTCACGATTAACTACACAGACGTTCAAAAATGCAAAGAAATCCTATGAGATTTGTGGTATAGACTTAAAATGTAGTTCTACGTATGCAAATGTAAAATAACAGTACATGCAGTAGCTTAACAAATTTAATATAAAAAATAATAATGCATATGCAGGTAGCACCCTCTGGCGAACACAAATATAATTTGAGATTGACATTTCGTTTATTTTTTTAAATTTCTGGCATTTTGTTACCTTTTTTATACACAGGTGTAAAATAAATACTGTAGTGAATATTATTTCTGTTTTGTTGAAATAATCTGCACAGAAGCGACTCTATGTCGCAAAACGTTGATCGTTTGTGACACAGCTGTAACTGATGAGCTTATTTCCACTGAAAATGCAGTGATCACAATTTTGGGGGCTGAGAACTCACAATGGGGGATTAGATCATTTTGCTTTTTTGTGCCCGTAGCGGCCACCGAGACCTGCTTTTTGAGCTATTAAGCGCCACTATAAGCCCACAGGATTTTCTACTGTGGTACAAGAACCTTCCCATTGAAAATGCATTACGTGGGTTAAAATTGGAAGTAAAATAGGGGAAGGAGTTATCAGATTTTTTATCCCAAACAAACTCGATTTTACTTTTCGGGCCCCGAATGACTGTGCAAAATGTCATCAAAATCAAATCGACATTGCGGCCGTAAGAGTGTTTACAGACAAAATGACAGAATGACGGAAGTGATTTTATAATCTGTCCCATGCTATGCTATAGCATCGGGACAGATAATGATGACACGTGAGTGCACTAACGTCCACTTGCATGGCAGCTTGCGCCTGAAGCCGACAGACGAGCCCGTGTGGACATGGCCATTGCAGCAGATGCCACTGACTGGAAAACAATCAACTGCAACAAACATTAACAACAGCAGCAGCAGCATGTAGGCTACAGCAGAAATCAGTGCCACAACAGCCAACATAATCCCACTAAAATGCACCTATCTTCAGTGCTCTGATACTGTTGGTATGATGGCAACAGGAAGACGAAAGGAATTCTAAGCGAACAAGTTCTCAGTTCTGTGTAAAAATTTCATGAAAAGTTTAGTTTCGTAAGCCAGCCTAATCTGGAGTAACCTACCTAAGCTGGAAAAATTCAACTAAAAGAAGCTGATGAAACACAAACTAAACCACATCAAAATACATTCAGATCACAATCTGCAAATGGCTCAATTAACAGTACTGGGTCCTTCGATGAATTAGTGCACAACTTTACCAGTTAGCAATTAACAACGTAAAAACAGTAGTTAACTAGAAGGTGCACCACCACCTTACTACTACTAGTGGACCTACCACTTCTATTAATTTTTGGCCAAATTTCACAAATGTTGGTACCACAGCAACGAGGGTCAGTTGTGGTAAAATTAGACTGGCTTCATTTGATAGCTCGTCCCCTAAAATCCTTGGTTGGACAAAAAGATATTGGATATAATTCGTATACAAGCTGAGTGCTTGTATACGAATTTCGCCAGACAATGCCCATTTTCTCTCAAATTTCGTTGCCATGGCTACAGGGGTCGGTCATAGTAGAATTAGATTGGCCTCATCCAACAGCCTGTCTCCAAAAACCCACCATCAGATGCAAAAATCTTAAAGATATCTCTTATACAATCTGAGTTATACTTAATTTTGTCTCATATTTCATTGCCATAGCAACAAGGGTTGGTCAAAGATAGGCCCCCAAAAATAAATGACATGGCTAAACAGGCTGACTCCTTAATGGAGATAAAAAGTATCAAAGTTTTTAGGTACTGAGTAATAAATATTGAAAAAAATCTAAACTCTAGAGTAATGGATTTACAATATGTATCATTTACTACCATTACTCAATAAAACATTATTCAAGCACCTTCTACATAAGGATAGCTCTCTGAACACCCTTCTTCTCGTTGAGTTGACTCATCAATTATTGGATCAGAACAGTAGTATCTATCAACCATTAACGGAAATAAACTAAAAGACAATCAATGAAATGCAATGAACCAGATGAATTTCCAAACAAACAGGAAATCCAATTTAAATTGTTTCAAACACAGAGATACGTGACCAAAATGATGACAATTGATACAAATTGCAAATGCTGAATTACTAACACACCGTACAAAATTCAGAACCATCACACGATTCAATTAAACGATAGAACATTTTCCTGCAAAACTTCAAAACTATACCATAAACGAGAAATATCCTACAAATCCAAAACTTCAAAATCACAAGAAAAGGTCTGAAAAATGGAACAAGTATATAAAACTACTCTGCATTAAAAGAAGTTTGATGATGCATTTATATAACTTGATACAGTGCAGTAACTATTAACTAATGTGACATACACAGGACATACCGGTAAACAACTGCACACAGAAAACTTGTATTGCACAGCACTGTAAAAATAACACAGTTTATAAATTACAACTCCCTGACGTATTCTAACACAGTCAGTAACTATGCACAAATAGCAATACTAATCCCTATGCCACATAACACGCTACGATGCATTCTGTACCTCTTCATTAATCCATTGCGCAACTGGCATAAGCACAGAAATTAACAACTACAGATTTACAATCACACTGGTGACATCACTTGTGCTACGGATAAGTGCAAAAAACAACAGATGTCTACACTGATAGTTCAAGGATACTGTCCCGGTTCCAGTAACTGACATTTAAAAGATATATTCGGACAGGACTGCAACGATGGTTCTGTGGTTGTAAGCTCACAGTGCAGCGTGTTGAAACAAAGAAACCAAACTACAGCTCCGAGAAGTTGATAAAAAATGCCGAAGTACAGCATTCCAACATCTAACATCTGAAAAACACAGGCATACACAGCCACCACCAAATACAAATTCAGAATTTACTAGCTATCATTTAAATTACCAAGTGTCTACTATGCTGGGTGTGATGCATACAGAATTGGAAGTGTATACTGCTGTGAATATTGCTGATGCTATGCACACCTAGAAACATATGATTGGTTATGTGACGGCCAATCAGTTCCACGTTATTCACATGGTCACACCTTAGAATTGAGCACCATGCTCGCACAGAATAGGGTTGGTTGCATATTGTTTAGGGCTTTCAGCTAGCGTTACTGTTAGGGTTAATGTTAGTTACCAAAATGTGTATAAAAATGTTAACAACTTGGAAAAAATGCAATTAAATTGTTATCGTGCAAATTTCAATGTATTTTAAAAGAATTATGTGACGATACATCAACACACATTGACATCAAAATTAAAACCATTTCGCCCTGTAATTGGCTATGTTACAGCCAATCAGTAGAACAGGATGCAAATAACATCCATGTTATTTGCAAATATCACCAGCCTATAGATCTACCACAAAGATAATAATGCAAAAAAATTGCTGTGTGTATGACCCTTTTCAACAAAATGGGGTTAATAATACTTCTGCTAGTGTGGCAGGTGTAATAATGATTCCCAGCAGAAAAAAAGGAATTTTCATTAATTTTTCACAAAACAAGGGAATACTTCAATTTCAAAAAATGTGGTGACTATACACAGCCAGACATATGTATAGACAAATGAGGCATGCATGTGCACATGGCCAATGAAAAGGCAGTACTCAAACGTGAACAGTCATGATGAGCAAAGACTTCACAAAAAATGCAGCCGCCGTTGAGTCATTGCTGCCACATGTCTGATTGCAACTCTGCACACTTTGCACATAGACCTGAGTGCCAGCATCTGACATATGCACCCTATGTGTCTAAATACAGCAGCCCAAGTCTCAGCATCTGCATGTGGCATTTTGTCACTGTTTCTAAACATGTAGCAGCGTGCTGGCTTCATAATTACTGCATTGTTTAGTGGCGTCTACTTAAATTTACTGAACTACTGAAAAGTTGAGTCTTAATTCCATGTATGGAAAATTTTCCTGTGATGGTCGTTAACGTATCCTGTGGTATTTCTGTGGAGTCCCACGATGCAACCCAGCTTTGACAGCTAGCTTTTTAGTACAGACTGGAGTGACCTATAACACTCTCGCCAGTATTGATGTCTAGTATTGATGTAGAACAGGATGTTTATTTAGATATTACGTGGTGGAAAAACACTGCAATCACAACCGGTCGCGTCTATAAAAATTTTTAATTTGTTCATGGCCAGCTGTGTATGTCAATGCCGTTTTCTGCACAGGGTGGGCCAAAAAAAAATTAAAGCTGTTTGAATGTTGATAACTTTGCATCCATTACCAGTAGAAAAGCGTGTGATATGTCAGAAGTTTCGAAATGTTGTAGAGACAAAAATGTCAAAATTGCATAGCAGATCAGTGAAATATTCTTTGTCTAATTTAATTGGGTTATCTGACGTCACTGTGTTATTGATTAATATTTTTTCTTTCTTTCTGTCTGTCTTGAAAGTGATAAAAATTTTTTTTTAAACTTTCTAACAACAATTACGACAGGTCAAATTGGGATGGGTGAAGAATACGGAAACGGCTGCGATCCGCATTTGCAGTGATTGTGAATGCTAAATAACTGATAGAATATGGCACTGTGATGAACAAACCTGCAAGAAACATATGCTGCTCGTTTTTCAATTGAATTTGTCATACAACGACTCAATGAGTAAAGTTTTAGATCGCAAATTGTTAAAATCCGTCATCGTTTTACTTCACTGTAGCAAAGCGCAATGATATCTTGTGTGCACTAAAGTGGTTCGCTGCATTAAGGCTGTGCAGTTTTGAATAATTTATTACTGAAGTGCACTTTCCAAACCAAGTTATTATGTTCTAGTGAAACAATTCATCACAATTTTTATTTTCCTGGGGAGGGGGCACTGCCCCTTCTCAGACCCTATCCCCATTTTGTGATGAAGGTAGTAATTTTAATAGCAGTTGTGCATAACTGTGCATAAAGTTCTTGTAGCCATAGGCAAATGGCTGCGACGAGTGAAGTTCGCGTAAACAAGCACTAAATATATACTAAATAGCATATTAGTAATTAAACTAACAGCAAAATATAATGACAAAGTGAACTCTGTTAACAATACATAAAAATGTGCACTGAATAAAAGTCACCAAAATATAATTTAGCCAAAGGTGATTATTATAGTTTTAGGGAACAAATGTCAATGGACTGGGTAAATTTTTTTCAAGATTGTAATAACGATGTTGAAACAATGTGGAAAAAGTTTAAAAATAAATTAAGTGAAAGCATCAAAAAGTTTATACATATTGTCAAAAATTTTAATGGTGGTAAAAGTGGTAAATGGTCTAGACCATTAGACCTCGATATTAGAAAACATATTAGGTTAAAAAGCAAGTTGTGGAAGAAATACATGGCTACGCAGGCCAATCAGGATTTTTTGGATTATAAGCGTCAGCGTAATATTCTTAAACGTCTGGTTAGGAAAGACTTGATGGAAAAACAAAATGCTAAATTGCATTAGACTATAAACAATCCTAAACGTTTATGGAACTATGTTAAAAGTAAAACCAAACACCGCGAGGTAATTGGTGATCTTACTGTAATTGAAGATAATCAGGAAAAGACTGTTACATCTAATAAGCTCTGTGTGATATTTTTCAAGTGTATTTTCTAAGGAGCCTTATGATGATTTTGTTACATTACCTACTCGTCCACTGGTTGTTGATACAGGTGGATTAGTCCTTATGTTTGATTCAGTTTTGTCTGAATTAGCTAAAATTAAAGTAAAATTAATGTAAATAAATCAGCAGGACTGGACTCTGTATATCCAAGGGTACTTTACGAGTTACATTATGAAATATCAATCCCTTTACTTCACATTTTTCAACGATCTTTTGAGAGTAAAGATTGATGAAGTAACGTCAAAGTGGTCCGATGTTCTCAGTGGCATCTCTCAGGGTTCAATACTTGGGCCTGTTTTGTTCATTATTTACACTAATGACCTAATCAAATCATGCAGGGAAGATGCCAAAATTTATCTTTTTGCAGATGATGCAAGGCTATATAATCATATTAAGTGTATAGTTGATGCAGAAATATTAGAGTCAAAAAATGATAAATTCACAAACTGGGCTGACAGATGTAGTTAAACTTGGTACACAGAAATGTAAATCAATGTCATTCCATCAACGTCAGTATGATACTACTAACAATAGTTTCACATACAAAACAGATGGTGTTCCATTAGAACAGGTTGAGTTGTATAAAGATCTTAGAGTCTTGTTTGATCCTTTTTTGTTGTTTGAACAACATATTAGCAAAATAGTCAATAAATCATATTCGATGTTGGGACTCATACAAAGAAACTTCCGCAAATTATCTCGAGAATGCTTTGTTGTTCTGTATAAAATTTTGGTAAGACCACATTTGGAATATGCTAATACTGTTTGGGCTCTTAGAAAGATGTGCGATACTGAAAAAATTGAAAAAGTGAAAATGAAAACAACAGAAATTAATTAGGGGTCTTTCTGTTTGTTCTTATGAAGAAAGATTATGGTTTTGCAATTGCCAACTTTACGCTATAGGCAATTAAGAGGGGATATGATTCAGTTATATAAATGGTCAGTGCTAGCGGTAGATTGGCGATCTCACACTAGAGAGCAGAAAATTACTAGCGGTAGATCGCCATTTACCTAATTACATTTATCTCAATGTTAATGTAAGAATGCAGCCACATTTCTTCTTCACTGCATTGCTAAGACTGTGGTTAGAACTGAAATGTTATCAATTACCAAACATTAAATAAAATTTACTCAAAAGCACTATAGTTCTAAGTCCGCGTTACAAAAAAACAGCTTTGGCTCGAGATGGACTCTGATAAGCCTGAATAAGCCTGTTTTTAAATACGTGACAGTGTCGTGGCATGGTTTGTAGACCTTCTACGACTTCCAGGCATATAAATTCTACCATCTTCCCAATAATGTATCTACCCGATCTGCCTCTAGCAATTTTCCAATGCTAACAGCAAGATCGCCAATTGCAGGTCGCTATCCCCAAGGTCCGCTATCCCCAAAGGAAAATACCAATGCAATTTATAAACAACCCGCGTAACTGAACGTGTATTTCCCAGTTCCTAACCCTAACCCTAATTTTGGACCGGCATTATTAGGGCCTATTACTGACCATCCTGCAAAATTTCACGCCGGACGGCCCACGCATCTCGGAGATCTCGCGAGTGGAGAAAAAAATAAAACATCTGGGCTAAAACATAAGTCCGCTTCCGCAAGCTATCGCTTCCGGGCGGACTAATCAACATCGCCAAATTGCAACTGATATGCATTGCTGACATAATTCCAAATCACTTCCAGCAGAATTCCGGACTCCAGGCTTGATTCTCTGGTCTATCAATTGTCATTTCCCTTTGGGGATAGCGGACCTTGGCGATAGCGGGCCGACACCAGATCGCCGATCTACCGCTAGAATTATTGTATATAAATATGTTAATAACAAGTATGATACCAATTTTGTGTTAAAGGTGCAGTATAAATCTATGTAAGAAAAGCGATATGATACTACGGGTTGACACCAGCGTTGTTGTAACTAATTTTCTGTCAAATATCTCACAATAATAATATAACAACTTCAAACAGTAAACAGTAAACAACATAGAATATCTATTACATCACAAAGTTGGCCTTTTTTCGTCAATCGGGTACTAGGTACCGGCAATTTGTTATCAGGTACTTTTTTTGATTTTACTTGTCATGCTAATAATAAAAATAATTTTTAACGATATATGTTTGTTGCTTGAGACATTTGGCGCAGTTAGTTAAATTTGATGTGGATTTCGCGAATTTCATTTTTTTTGTACTGCGTCCGTTTTTAGACAGACCCGGACCGCGATTTACTTCCTGTTCATAATAGTAAATATTGGCGTGAAGTAGAATTTTTAGCGTATATTCGCAAGAATATCGTCGTTTTACTTGTTGTCACAAGTATTTATGTTGTTGTTGGTGTTCGGCATTGTTAAAGAAAGGTAAAAATTTACATTGGCTCCGCCATCCCATATTGCTTCAGAAGTGACTGAAATAGATAGAATTAGTGTTGTTATGCATGTTTTAGACTAATTTAATTATGGGAAACTGCAAATAAAAGAGAACAAAGTTTACTTTTTGGGTGAATTCCATCACTCTAAAGGGTTTTTTGGTGGGGCCTATAAAGAAAAAAGGGGCTCTTGGTCTTTTTGGGGGGAAACAAAAAACACGAAAAAAACACTAATGGCGCCACCTGGCGAATGAAACACGTACTAAACTCAATAAAACAGAAATTATTTTATAGCTGAATAAGTCGCATCTACAACCCCTAAAACTAGCTAAAACAGCTTAATGGCACCACCTAGCGAAAGAATATTGTACCAAAAAATTTAGAAAAAAATAAATAAGCTGTGTAAATCACAAATGAATACAAAAATCGCAAAAAAACAGCAAAATCAAACTCTGGGAAAAACAACGAACTGCGGATACTGATTAAGCAGCATATAATGAACAAATGAATTAATATTATTGCTTCTCCCCACTCAAAACTCTAAATTTATTATCGGATAGCAATGTGTCAATTGCAGTTTCCCATAATTAAACTAGTCTGCAACATGCATAACAACATTAATTCTACCTATTTTGGTCACTTCTGAAGCAACATTAAAACAAACAAATCACAAAAGAAATGTACACCTATCTTATTCAGCCAAAAAAGTAGCACACACACTGATACTGCTGCATTTTCACGCAGAACAACACACGACACGATGCATGACAAAGCTAAAAAAATTTGTTGCACTATTACACACATTACAAAAATGCACCATTGTCCATTGTCCAACTAAACGCTCCAAAGTTGACGGTATTCGCATTCGACGCCATAACATGCACGCCGTAACAGACAAAATGCGCTTGGTTTAGACAACCACCTCTGACTGCCATCATAGCGCACGTGATCAGTGATCATCTCAGCACGCTATACAGGCCGTGAAGATCATTGTCTGACCGAACGTGACATCTCACGATTGCCTCCCGCCACACCCACTTCCGGCATAGAAATGGAATTTTCACAATAAAAATGCCTATATTGCACACCTGCGCCCAAAAATTTTGGTACTTCCCGTTACTTAGGCATGACATATACAAAAAAAATAAACAAACTGTTGAACATCTATTACACTAGCGTTAGTGTTTACATTATATTGTATAACCAGTCATCAAAAGGTAACTAATATTATTTCACTAGATGTTATCTAAAACATGCTGACTTTTATAACAATGGCAACACTGCCGTGAACTGCAGGGAGAATATGTCGAAAAGTAACATAACTGTCAGAAATGTGCGATTTACTGTCGTTGTATTAAGGATGTAGTCCTGGAATTTATTGAATGCTTCTCGTACATCAAATAGATCTTTTTACTGCCTCAGTGCATTAGCAAATCACTGACTAAGAATGCATGCAACGTTGTCTTGTGGAAGTGCGGTTTGAAACATGTTGGCATCGTACCACTAACAGTGCATGTCAAGGAAGAGGCCATGGCAGCCTGTCATCGCCTAAAGCTGAGTGCTCAATGGGTACAGGCAAACTGTGGTCACACACAGATTGGGACACAGCTATCTCATCTCATACCTCTTTCCAGAATGAGAAGTGATAAAATACTTGGACAGTTTTGTCTTCAATCAAAACTATGAAGTACACATTCCACCAAGGGAGAAATGGGATCATAACAACGTCAGACTGAATGATTGATGATGTTGTTTGCTTCACTGACAGCTCATGGATTAATGACCAATTTGGAGCTAGTATTTTCAACTCCTCTGACAAGGAAGAATTATTCTACCCATTGGGGAAGCTGTGCTCAGTATTTCAGCTTGAGTACTGCTATGTGTGTATATCTCAGAATGTGCAGGATAAAGGGAACTACTGCAAAGACTAGAAGTTATAATATTGTGAAAAGCACCATTACCTGTGTACCATTACTTTATTTGGACCTACTGAAAATGTGTTGAGCTGCTAGTGTGGGAATGATGTGGTCAGTTATTCTTGTAAGTTTTTTTAATTATTGTGTGAATTTATTTTAGATTACATGTACTGTTTGTGTTGCTGTAGCAATGCACCTTTCAGCCTTTTATGCAGTTTCTCTTTTGTTTTTGTCTATGCTACATGCATAGCACTTCACTTCTGTGGTTTTTTTTCTTTTATATGTTGCTGTGGTACTACATGTATGTGTGTATGTACTTGATGGAAACAGTATCTTTTTATTGCATTGATTATGTGCATAAATTGTGACTACCCGTACTCTTCTATTTTATGTTATTGCAGAATAATTTGGGTGTTACATTTTATGTTGTCCTGCTTCTTTCTTCCAAGACCTGTGATATTTTAGTTACTGTAGTCATTTCGGCATCAGTTTTGCACAAAATTTATTTTCGTTTAGGGCTCCCTTTGGACCACACTGGAGGAGCTCATGATGATCCCCAGATCCACAAGTTGGCTGGGTGGCGGATGCCTCCACCCTATTTTTCATCTTACTATAATATTATGCCTGCAGCTTGTTCCACACCTCAACCTTTTTATACACTTTTTTTCTAGAAAATTTGCTGTGGGCGCTTGTGACAGCAAACCTGATGTCATGAACTTTGCAAGCCAAGTTTTAAACGTACCAAAGGATAAGATGTTTATGTTATAAGACGAGGAAATCAAATCAAAGGACACAAATTCAGTGACTTACCTCCAAGGTCAAAACAAGGACCGTAAATCGGTCAGTAAGTAAGTGTATTATACCGGTAAGCTAGTCCGACGAGTTTATGAAATATGGACAAGTGTAGATTGGTCGCCAGTTACTAGAATATATTTGAAAAGTTGGTGGTAGCTAACTACGTACATGAATTATTTTAGTTTTAGTTTTAGTTACTGAGACAACTCCCGACTTGTTTTTCAGTAGAGCCGTGGCTGATTGACGCAGACTTGCATCTGAGGCAAATTGCAGTCAGGGACCCGGGCTGGGTGGCTGTATGTCGTATGCTGTGGCTGGTGCATTATGACGTACCAGAAGTAATTGCACCGACCCGGGCAGGCGGGCGTCGTCACAGCAGCTTGTCATTTTAGCGCGGTCGGGGACATGGATAATTTGCTTGCAACGACGGCGTCGAACCGCCGTGCTTGAGTCGAGACGACAAATGGCGCTAGCGCCACGTACGGACCGGCCGGGACAGCGGCCCGGGGGGAAGGCTCGCTTGCACATTACGGGGGCCGGGTATTGATCCTGAACAGAGCGTACGGGGACCGTCGAGCGAGGGAGGGCTCGTTCGGCGCGGGTCGCACGACGGTCGTACGTACAGTCGCAAGTCGTCGGTGGGTCTGTGGAGCAGTGGCTGACTCACTGTGAGGCCTCGTACTGCTGACAGGCGCTAATGCGTGTCAGTGTCGTGCAGGCGCTTCGCCTGAGCACCGCATTGCTCCAGTGACTGCGACGCCGCACGGTCCGACCGACCGGTGACCAGAAACCGACAAATTGAAATTGCCGCAGCAGCAGCAGGCGACGACTGGGTGTACTGACCCCTGACCATTAGTAGTCAGTTCGGCAGACTTTTTGTCTTTCCCGGTGAGTACGGATCGTATTTTGCAAAGATGTTTTCGCTGTGAATGCCCGCGGTTTGATAGCGGGATGGATGGAAAATGAGAGTGAGACATAAGGCGTTATACCGGCCTCAGCCTGTAGTTCTGCTAGTTACCGATGGACTGCCGTCAATACGGTTCGGCTCTCACTCTGGAGTGACGTTGGTTATTGAACTGAAACAGCCGTGCCGCGTCGGTCGCACGTGCTGTCGGAATTTCGGAAATGCCTAAAAGGCTGTCGACTTCGGAAAATTTCGTTGTGCTGACTGCTTTAGATCTCAGAGCCGCGTTTGATGTATGCTTTTGATTTGAAAGGCCTATAATCGGAGTTTTGCTATCGACGGCTCAGTATTGCAGTGATTTTCATCGTATTTTGATCATGTATACCTAGGATCGTACTCAGTAATCATTATGGTTTGTTGTTATGCGGCCAACCTTCATTATGCTACATTTCTACCTGTTTTCCGTTATACTGTTCCGTGCTGGCTTCTATAACTTGAAGATAAAATGGGTATAGAAAAAACTGAAATCTCTGAATGATTTCCAGCTAGGCATTTAGTAACCGAATAGTATTTAAAGAATTAATTTTCAGTTCTGTAGGTCAAAGGTCAAGGTCACCGGACCTCAGAAACCTCAAGAATGTGAGCACATACTTAGCGTACATTTTTATGGCTGGCGGATTACACGCGGCGCCGGTCGGCGTACAAGCGTGTTGCAGGACGCTGAGGGCGGCTTAAGCGCCCACTGTAAACTAGGCTTAAACCGCCGTTAGACGGCGCATATTGTCGACGTCTAGGTCGTAACTTGTCACGTATAGTGGTGGGGTCACTCGAAGCCGTTTGATATTTTGTCACTGCTGCCGGTGGCACGTGGCGTGCCATGGGTTTCAATCTGTGCCGCTTGAATCGGTGTCCGACTGCATCACTGGCCTGTTGTCGCCCGGTTGGATGTGTTGTACTTAATACTTTTGCATACACGTATTGTTCCGCGCTGCAGCAATGCTACATTCCTGGTACGGTTATTGAGCCCGGTGACTGAAAGACAGTCGCTCTATACACTGACCCGTTCGCGGCTGAATTGCTGCATTATCACAGGCGCTTAACATTCATGCCCGGCTGTCACGCCAGCCTCGCTGCATGAAAGCGTAACGTCAAGGAGGATATTGAACTTTTCATAGGATACATCATGCATGCGTACGTTGCGCAAATTGGAACTGAAAACTGTTTTGTTGGCAAATCGGCTTTATTCAGAAATGTGGTGATAAACCATTCTGTGTTACATGTGGTTAGTTGATGGCTAAAATAAAGCAGGAAGCATGGATGGCGCACACAGTAAGCCAGGATGAAGTTATACTGATGATCAGACTGGACAGTGAGCATCTGGTTGATGACTTAGGAAGTTTAGATGTGGTTTCGTGTGAAAGGAATGTTGCGAAACAGTTTTGCAAATTTTGCCAGACACTCTAAGAGCATCTTTAACTCGCACTGATCGCAGAATGTACGTGATAGCATTGTACAGTAAAATTAAACATTCCTGCTTTATTTTGCGTGTAATCACAGCCTCTGCTTGAAGGGTCCTCACAGAAGGTCACTGGTATCTGTAACTTTTGTAAGGCTGTAATAGAGATATCTGGCCGCACCATACAACAAAGCGTTGTTGTATACTGTTGTTGGATAACTTGGGTTTGCATGCATAGAGACTGTATAATATGTGGTCGTATTGTCGGAGAATGAAAGAAGTGAAGTTGGATTATTGCGGCAGCGCTTATGAACTGGCGGCGATGAATTGCTGGCATTCCGAGAAGGGATAAAGGCACCCAGAAGCGAGTCACACAATCTGAGCAGTCAGTTATTGATAAATGAAATGCAGCATTGAAAGGCTTGTTGAGGGAAAGAATAATGAACGCATATACCGACTTATACCTTGTTCACAAAGCTTACCTCCGCAACGACAGTTATTGAGATGGATGGATGATTGATGGCAGAACTAGAGCAGAAAGAGTATATAGGGCCTATATGAGAAACGCATCTGAAGCCAGAAAAAAACTCGGCCAGAGCTACAAAAACTCCCATCAAAACAAATGGCAGTGTAGAAGGACATTCAGCCAGCCCGGGCGTCGGAAGCTGCCAAGCTAATAACCGACGGAGGTAGTCAGGAAGATTAAAGGCATTGCAGAACCTAATTGTTTGCTGTCGCCAACATCACCTGGCTCTAGGATACGTTTGCAACTCGGGTTCTACCTTCTATCCCGCTATACGGGAGCTTACAGTGCTCTTCCAGACTCCCCCAGATTATTATTATTACAGTTACCTTAATACCTTATGTTGTGATAACCTGTGGAAAAGTACTGGTTCTGGTTCTGGAAAACTCGGGGAATTTTTTTCCCTTACTTTGTGGCCACCCTGGTCTGGGTGCTGGCACTGATCGGCTGATGCTGACAGCATGACGCTGATGCCCGTGAAAAAGTGACGATGATCTGACAGATCTGTCGTTTGGTGATCCCGGTGACTGTAGATAGCCAGCTGGCGAAAGTCAACGTTTGGGAGGTTCCGGTGGCGTCGGCACGTATCAACGTCTCGGAGACGGCGCGTAACCTCGGCGTCATCGTCGACAGCCAGCTGACGCTGTCTACACAGGTGGCCGCCGTGTGTCGCAGTGGCTACTACCAGTTACGGCAGCTCCGACCGCTCGTCAGATCGATGTCATCTGACGCCGTCAAGACGCTGGTCCAGGCGTTTATTTCGTGTCGCCTGGACTACTGCAACTCGATGTTCTAGGGCATCACCGACGGTCTGATGAGCCGGCTGCAGTCTGTTCAGAATGCGGCTGCACGTTTGGTGTCGGGCGCTCGACGCTATGACCACGTAAAGCCGGTGCTACAGGAGCTGCACTGGCTTCCGGTTCGACGTCGGGCGGATTTCAAGATGGTCACTCTGGTCTACTTGTCACTGTCCGGTATGGCTCCACCTTACCTGGCCGCCGACTGCCAGCTGGTCTCCGACGAAGGTCGTCGTCAGCTGCGTTCTGCCAACTCAAGGACATGTGTCGTCAGAAGGATCTGCAGCAGCTATGGAGACAGATGCTTTGCTGCTGCAGGTCCGAGGCTGTGGAACAGTCTGCCAGCTTATCTGAGACAACCTGACATTAACTTTGAACAGTTTAAACGGCAGTTAAAGACATTTTTGTTTGGGCGTTGAGAACGCGGCACATTGTGGCTATTGTTAAACTGCGCCTTCTAAATAACCTTACTTGCTTACTCACTTACTTACTTACTTACTGTATGGTCCTTTGGTATGGTATTCTGCATTTTTAGCTGCATCTTTACATGCAGTTATTATGAACGACTTCGTAAAAGTCAGTTCAGTAAGTTGTTGACGCTTTGCTTATTATGCAAGCTAATTTTGTCGTTTATGTAAAGGCAGTGTGTAGTCCTACTTGAACTGTAATTCAGATGGCAGTACATTATAGACTGTTGTATAATTAGCTACGTGCCTGCTATAGTTTCTGTGCTGCATGCCAGCTTATTACCATGCGGCCCCAGTGAGTTCAATCACAACGTAATTGATTCAGGCCAATTGATTGCCACCGAGCAGTGACAGTATATGCAATTATACATTTACGGTGTGCAAGTTATTTGTGCACGCCAGGCCACTGATGATGATAATATACAACCTTACGTGCACAAAAATTGTCCTTAATGAAACATTTAATATACACTGTGTCCCGGAAAAAAGTAACCTCCTAGACACTGTACAATAGAAATGTCATATCTGAATGAATCTAAAAAAATTGTACACTTAATTTCTAATAAATTGCTAAAGTGATCATCGAATTTTCTTGAAGAATCACAGTGCAGTGTGACACTGTTGTAAGGGCGATGAACATTAAGTATAGGAAATGACTTTTTTTTTTGGGGGGGGGTCCTGTAACTCCGAAACCCTTTAACCAATTTCCATAAAACTTGGCGTCAGTGATCACATCGCCCACCCGACCCCACATGCAAAATTTGGTTACAATCGGTTCAAAGGG
>Ga0209367_1001349_pt1 | contig 29803 bp, 13 predicted proteins | sample WorMetLIZISLAND2_FD_187412 | JGI IMG/M metagenome (GOLD analysis project Ga0209367, IMG submission 187412) | Marine gutless worms symbiont microbial communities from Max Planck institute for Marine Microbiology, Germany - Olavius geniculatus... ...
TATATATATATATATATATATATATATAACTTTTGTTTTTGTCACACTTGAAACCCGTGTGTTGACTGTTGTTCTTCTAATAGACTAACTATACGGTAGTAATTTGGATAATTTTTACGCGCGATAGCAGAATGCTTCGCTCGTCTTAGCCATCGTCTAGGCGTCCGTCCGTCCGTCTATTCACACTGCGGTATTGTGTCAAAACGACGCAAGCTATCACGAGATCTACAGTGTGTGCTGCCCCAAGAATTTAGTTTATTGTGACAAAATTTCGTGCCCGTGGGTGCGGAGGTTCCTCTCAAACGAGGGCGTCAAAAAGGGGTACCTCCTCAAAAAGACGTTATTTTGCCGTTATTTGCTCATATAGTGTGAAAACGGTTGCAAATAGGTACAGACATGCTGCATATCATAACAAGCATTGGTGACAGGCTTTTTAGATTTATCAGCATCGATGACCTTGAAATTTTAGTGAATTTTTCGTAAATTTTGCATGCAGCGCACATTTCAACACCAAATTGCGACAAAATGGCTGGAGGTAGACCAAGACAACCTACATAGAAAATTTTCAGCATTAAACGTAGATTTTAGCAGTCCAAGTCACGACCTCCTAGGTTCAAGGAGGCCGGCGCAGGCGGGCATCAAATATAGCTACCCCCCTCAAAATTGGTTATTTTACCACAATTACGTCGTGTAGCGTGAAAACGGTTGCAGATAGGCACAGACGTGCTGCTTATCATAACAAGCAGTAGTGACAAGCTTTTTATTGATGTCAATGTCGATGGCCTTGAATGATCTTGAACTTTCAAAATAGGGGTTTTAGCGAATTTTTTTTGCGATTTCCGGCTGCAACACACATTTTAAAAGTGAACTGCGCCAAAATGGCTGGAGATGGACCTGGACAACCTGCTTATGACATTTTTAGCATATAACGTACATTTTTAAGAAACTAGTTTTGATCTCTTAAATTCAAGGAGTCTTCCATATTGAGGCCTCAAATTTAAGTACTCTTTCTAGATGTATTAATATCTTATTGCTGTAGGGCTACACTGATTGTCAAAGTGACAGCACCGCTGCTATCGCGCGTCACGTGAGCTTAGCTCAAATTACTTGTAGTCTACGTTGTAGTCTGTTGTGTTTTATGCCCAGAGGTGCATCAGTCGCACGTGATCGTAAAATAACTATGTTATGAATTAATGAGACTCGATCAGAACAAAAGTGTTACAGCAAGACCAAATTAAGTTAAAAAAGAATGCAATCATTTTCAATCTTGTGACCGTGACCATGGTCTCGAGGCCACATTCGTATCTACGTATCTTTTGTCACTAACTAAAACATCACTTTGCTGGCGAGTCTGTGATTAGAATTGCATTGATCCATAGATGTAAAAACGTTTTTTACTCTTTTTTATTCTTGCCACGTTTTTACGTTTTTAACGTTTTTTTTCTCAACGATTTTTATTTTTTAAAAACGTTTATTAAAATTTGAAAATTCTACCGAGAACGTCGAGAAGGGCTTTTAAAGCCACACAAACGAATTAATAGGCTATAGTGGTGGTAGTTTACTTACTTAGTCTAGTGACATGTGGTCTTGCGACTACACGGTTGAATTGAAATTGAATAAAATTTTATCTCTTTCTTTAGTTCTAGCTGTACTGCAATTACAGCATTAAGTTTTAGGCAAAAAGTCGAACAAATTAAGGCTAACGTTTTTTGTCAACGTTTTAAACGTTTTTTTTATTATTGCCACGTTTTTTACGTTTTTAACGTTTTTAAAAATTTTGTCTGGAACGTTTTTTTACATCTATGCATTGAACTGGCCCGCAGTGGCTTAATTCAACTTCTAGAACTTGTAAACTAAATTGGCTGAAAAGATAAACACTGTACAACACTGCTGTCAGGAAATATTGACATGCCAATCATGCTTGATATCGACAATCGCGTATTTTATCAACAGTAGTGAACTAATGTTTGGATATTGATTATAATCAGATTGTACCAGTGGCGTCGTGACAAAGAACTGATTACCCCTTTCTAAATTTTAGTCTACCGGCAAATTTTCCTTTTGTGGGAAAATGTTCTAAAATAGAGAATTTGAGGCTACGAAGTAGAATATTTTAATGGAGGGAATATTCAGAGGCAAACACCAAAATTCTGAGTATCCATATTTTCTCTGTCCATATCTGCTTTGTCGGAAATATGCACTTACCCTTTGGAAAATTGCAACCTTTTGTTTGGTCTTTTTATTAACCCATTAGTGCCCAAATTATTTTATCATTTACTGTCAAATTAGGTGTCCCATATATGGGATCATAGGCATAAATGGGTTAATATACACCTTTATTCGTCAAATGACAGCCATGAAAGGAACATAACTAATAATCCACGACGCTGCTGTTGTTATCGTTATTGTTGTCGTTCGTTTGTTGTTGTTTATCTGTCGTGTAGGCCTATATTTCTTGCCAGCGATTTTGCGATTTGATAATTTGATAAGGTTTATGATACGATATGTTTATACTTAGTTTAGTTTACCGTGCAATGTATTAGCATGGAATCAAATAGAAAACTAGAAGGCGCTCGTGAGAGTGCATATCTCCGCCAAGTGAAGTGATTTAAACATTACTATTAGGCCTACTGCTACTACACCGACAAATACAAAAACGCCTACAAATACGCGATACAACAAGGAAAGGGGAGGGAGAAGGAAGAGCCGCTTTGCGGCAGATGAAAGGGAGGGAAAAGTAATAGCCGGCGTTGCTGCTTGTGCTGTTGGCACAATGACGTCAGTGCTATTATGAATCATCATGTACACACACACACACACACACACACACAGAACGACGGACAGAATGACCAATCTCCTAATCTCCTCCAATGTTCATTTCCTTCACCTTGGCGGAGATAATAAATGAGAAGTAGCTGAAGTAAACAGCGAGAATAGAAAAATACATGTATTTTGCAGACTCTGTAGGCCAAGGCCACTTGCTAGATACTGTCAGTTTGTAGTACTGGTCTGTCAAATGGGTTAATTTTGAACTTTTTGTCGAACGTATGTGAAGTATAGACCACGTGTATGTACGTATGTAGAATGTAGTAGATAATAGTTACATAATAACTTACTGTAAACAAAAAATGTATGCATCTTTTCACGTGGCTGGGTGAATAAATTTTGAGTAAATAAATTTAGAATGAATTCAAGTGAAAGGGGGCTGCATGGCAGTTAAACACTACTCTAATTGTATGGGTAACGTAGATTACTATTCTTCATTATATCTCATATGGCTGTTGTTTATTAGGGCCTATTGTTTCATTGAGAATCACGTCGCAGTCTCTGATGGTATGAAACAATGTGACGTTTTCAGCGACGTGATTTATGATTTGCGTCCATCTACCGTGTCAGTCATATTAGTATTGTGCTGTTTGCAAGCTTGATTAATTTTATTTGTAACGCTCCTAGCTGGCATACCGGGTATGCCCACAGATGGTTTTAATATGTTGATGTATTGGTCTTGTTGTACCTCGTATATAGATGTACCATATATACTTTGAACTTTGTTTTGGTGAGTAAAAGTTCTATCATGACGATCACGTGATCAGCTTACAAACCTAAAAGATAAGAGTAGGATTTAAGTCTGCAGCCCCGGAAATTTAATGATCATATGGCAAAAATAATATTTTGCATCTTACTAGAGAGTTAACGTTATAATAAAAATTTTCCCAGAAATTTTTCAGAAATTATTTTGTAAAGTTATAGTTTTTCAAACCAACAGATACACAGTAGATCATCGTTCAGATTGAAATTCAATTGGTCCAGCAACATGATTGGGTCCAAAGGTCCGGGCAACCATCACACGACGGGCAATTATTGTTCTGTAGACTCAAAAGTTGGAAGACGTGCTTTCACAATAATGACTATAAGCTGGTTGCGCCTGAGTAAAGTGCGTCGTATCGCTAGCGGCTACGCTGCAGCGATGTGTATCGAGGCCGCAGGCCGAGTTGAGGCTCGATTCGGAGGGCCGAAAACTGGAGGCCGCAGGCCGATACCATGGCAAAGATCAAGTGGACAGGGAGCGTAGCGACCTGTCCGCTTGTATAATCTAGAACACGATGAAAATGAAACGGGTAATTTATAATAAGTTGCAATAAACGAACACGACGATAATAATGATAATGTGTGTCAGAGCAGTAAAGCAGTCCAGGGCAATCACAAACTCTGCTTTGATCCATATTTTACACGCTGCACAATGGCAATAACTAGCAATGACTAAGACGATCTAATCAATCTTTGTAATCTACGTATAGAAACCAGCTGCAAAATTTGCTCACTTTAAATAACAGCTCACAAAATAGCTGTTGTTACAACTGCTGAAGACGTCGCCAGGTCATGTGCCGACATGTATGAGGTCCGCGGTCGTCCGGCTAGTGCTCACTCACAGCTCATCAGCGTAACCACTCGCAGTCGACTGCATTGCATGTGACTGGTGTATGCACGTGCTTGCGAGAGGGACAACCATTAGCCGAAAGTAAACATTTACCCGATACATGTGTCATCTTCTGCAAGATCATTAACGTCCCATGACCTTTACACTTTACTTGTGACAATTGCGCTGAAATGTGGCAGTTCACATCAATTCTGGTCTTCCTATGCAGAGAAACAGATGGATGGGCAAAAGTTGCAAAGCGCTGCATAGTAAAGAACTCACATTGAGTACTGACTACTGAGTATTATCAGTGGCGTCATTTCAGCTGTTCAGCATAGGCCTACTCAACGCGAAGGAAGAAGAGAAATTAGAGAATGACGTTCACACCTGCGCCCATCTTGACCAGTATCTATCATGTCATGTCCATTCCATAATTCCATTTACTTATTTATTCTGTCGTTAATGGCGGCCATTGTACGTGGATGAAAGTTGAGAAATGATGAGATAAAAGTTGATAATCACACAGTACAGAGTAGTTTTTTTTAACCTACTATACATAATTGCCATTGGTATGATATTCGGGGATGCTCGGGCGAACTACCTAATACGCGTAGCTGTGACCGAAATATCACTCGTTACGAGTCAAAAGAATCGCGTAATTTTTGGTGTGATTGTCCTGAGCTGGTTCTGAGTAAAAGTATAGATCACTAGGTAAGGATTTTTTGTAACCTGTACTTTTATATTGGATAATGTTGTGCTGGCTATTCATACCGAATGCATTTGTTTACGAACAGCGATGTTTTCTAATGTGTATTGTAAATACAGAATTATGGCTTTTTCGCCTCTTTGCCGGTTCGCCCCCTGGCTTGTTCGCACCCCCCGTTGAATATACCAGTGATTCATTATTGAGGCTTGTGTTTCAATTGACAGAAAGGCAACGAACAAGTTAGCGTCACGTCACTGATTAATAGTTACTTCAATTAACGTTTTGACAAACTGAGAAATTGATCAGTGTTCACAAAGTCAGTAATCTTTGGTTTCATTGCAGCGGCGCAACTATTATGTAGCCTATACCTATAGAATGCTTAAAACTTGGTTTATGTGTCATAGTCAAGCTTCCTTTGAAATGAATTCTTACATGTATACTTGGGTCTAGGCCTAATAACCGCTTGACGAACGCCTATCTATAGACAGCGTCAGACATTATTGCAAACATTCTAAGGCGAGAAAGCGTACTAAAACTCTGTATAATAAAATACATGTGTAGGTTTAATGATTTTATTTCAGAATTAAACAAAGCATTAAACATCCACACAATTGTTTATTCTCATCATCATGCATAAACTGTCTAAACCTCAATGTCAAATTATCGGTATTCAACGGGGGCAAAACATCCAAGGTGAGGGGGCGAACAAGCCAGAGGGCAAACAAGCCAGGGGACGAATCAGCCAGGGATTGAACGAGCCAGGGGGCGAAAGAGCCAGGGGGTGAACAAGCCAGGGGGCGAACTGGCAAAGGGGCGAAAAAGCCAGACACCTAAATACACGACACATTACAAGACGTAGTTGTCTGTACACACATTTTTATTACAAAACAGACTCATTGTTTGTGGACTTAAGGTTTGGGTGCATTCACAGAGACACGAGGGCGAGTTTGAGTACCAGTACCAACATACGGGTTCTAATAAACATCAGTATGCATCAGGGCTGTTGAATTAACGTGTTAACTTAACATGTTAACACGCTAAAGAATTAATGAGTTACAGCAATTAACAGGCTTCAAAAAATTAACGCACATTTGTAAATTTACTAAATTCTGTGAAGCGGGAGTACCAATATTACATTTAACTGCGGTTATTTGACGATCGAATAACATTCATGTAATAGTTTTGCGCCACACAGCCTTTGGGTGCATTGGTTTCACATAATTAAAAATGATTTTGTTGCCGTTTTGTCACTACCGGTACTACTGCTTTCATGTTCCTGCGACAACCACGAGATCGTCGGTCATCATTCCAATCACTCTTTCAATGTAGTCCTCCTACAACTTCAGCACTGCAATATAATGATACTCTAATTAATGCATATAGGAATGTATTAAAAAAAATTAACGCATGCATTAATGCCATTAAAAAACTAACACCTTGGCAGCACTAGATGCATGTATTTCTGTGGGGCTACGGGAAAAAGCAGATAGCGGATGTGCAGATCTGCGGATGTTGCAACAGCTTATGCTGTAATTAAGCTGTAATTTATTAGTTTTACCATCTTCTAACCTTATTCCTAACCCTAACTCTATCCCTAAATCCTCAACCTTGATGTTAACCCTAGCCCTTGCGATATCTGCAGATCTGGACATTTGCTGATTCACTTTTTACCATCATCCTTTCAGTGGCAGCCGTTCACATTGAGACTGGTTACTCATGAATTTTACTCGTACGAGCACTTTCTAACCAGTATAAAGTAAACAACATGCAGATAGCATTAATTTAATTTATGCAAGCATTGAGGCATATTTGGCGTCAGAACTGATGTCATTGTTGAATTGTTCACTATTAGGGGTGGGGTGTGCTAGCATGAGCTAGCCTAATGCTTAGCCGTGTCACTTCTGATCAAGTTTTAGGATGTAGCGTTTTAACTTTTCACTCTTCACATCCATAATACATATTATACGTATACTTTTAGTTTTAATTTTAGTGTACCAGTATTCCCATTTTTCTCCTTACTGGTTAAGTTAATTTTTTGAAACTAGATATTTTATACATAATTTAGACTGTATCATCTTTTTTTTATAGAAAAGTGTTTAAAAGTGAGATGCTGTTGATTAAATCTTATGTTGACTGGACTGATGTTTTGTTAGGTGACGATGTGGGCTGGACACGGTGCATGGGGTGCTTGGCCCATACAGCAGTCTGCTTTTGCCAATATTCCATCTGAAGAAGGTAGAACTTATAAAATGTTATTTGTTCTTGTTGCACATTTTTTGTGTGTGGCTTGGTGGTGTAACAGTAACGGGCTGGACTGGTGACCAAAAGGTCCCAGGATCGACTCTGAGTCAGGCACTGTCAGTTAACAGTCTTGGGCAAGTTGTTCACACACATGTGCCTCTGTTAACCAAGCAGTATAATTTGGTACTGGCCAAAGGGCGATGCTTTAGCCGGTGATGCTCCACGGCTGGGAAGGTAACCGTAGGTCTGGCGTCGCACTGGCCATGGATCACGGACTCACTGGTCTACCCACCTACGGGCTCATAGGCCTAAGAAAGGGAGAAGAGCACCCCGCCTATGCCCCTCTGGGGTATGGCACCTTTACCTTTACCTTACATTTTTTGTCCTTACAGCACAGTTATCGTTGGCAGTGTACTTTGAATTTTCTGCATGGAGTACTTGCAGAATATTTGTGGCTCTGCTCGTCATATTTTTTGTGTGTTAAAATCTTGAATTTGCTTTTAGTGTTTTTAAAGTATGATTCAACAGTTGTGGTGTTTCATATCTTGAGTTGTTGTGTAAGCTTGGGATAGGATATGTGCAGAATTTTTAAAGATTAAACTAACCAGGCTTGTCATTCAGATTTACTGTGGCTGGCACATTAGTATTACACACCTTAATCTCTGTGATAGCAGACATGCTGACTGCTGAATCCTGATTATGTCATAATGTAACATTAAGTACCCCTGTTCACCATTCAGATTTTGTCTATGAGTGCACTGCAACTTTAGCACATAAAGTGAAGGTTAAATTAACAAGAAATTTGAGCTAATGCTCACGAAACGCGCGAAAGCCTATAGCAGTTCCGGTTCAGTAGTTTAGCTGAAAATTGGGGTGTTCACGCTAAATTAATATACAAATACCAAATTCTCTATCTGGATCGCATAACGATAGTTCCGTGGCGCCACCTTGTGAATGATATAGACTTGTGTCGCAGCTTGAAATTGCCAAAAAAATCCATAAAACCCCCTATTTTGGCATCTAAGGTCATTCGAGGTCATTGAATTCGGCGCCAATCGAGAGCCAGTCTATCTTCCTGTTAGTGATTAAGAGTAACCTAGGTCCTATCTTGCACCATTACTGAGATACAGCAACTTGTTGGCCCAAAAATTGCAAATTTTTCCTACTTCCCTTTCATTTAGCACCCTCGTTTGGGGTGACCCCCTTTGAATTTATGGAAAAGCTTTACGGTTCCTGAAACTAGAGTCTTCCAGGCAGCCGATGGTGAAAATTTGGTAATCCTAGCTTGTGCCATTTTTGACTGATACACCCGTGTGATGGATGGACGGACAGAATTGCGATAGCTAAGACGCGCTGAAAGCAGTAGTTGCTTTCGCGCATAAAAACATTTCAGCGGGTTACAGTCAGTGTTAGAAGCTTAGTGCTACTTTTTTGAGTTCATGTAATATTGCACGCAGAGCACGTGTGTCATATTAGCATGAGTGCAGCGTGGAGGAGCCAACGCTGCCAGCGTGAGTGGGTGCTAACATGACGGACGTTAATATTGCATGGTTTAACTATTCCCAAAACAGAGTAGAGTAATGACATAGCTGAGTATAATGTTCTACACCTATTTGCTGCAGTGGACTGGGCATCGCTAGCAAAGCAATGGATCGCACAGCGTGAAGTGATGGGCATGACGTCCATTGCTGTTAATGCAGAAGCTCAGTATGTGTCTCAGCCTCTGCAGCATGTAGCAGCTGCACCACCGCCACCACCCCCTCCTCCAGAGTCTACTGACGATGTCACGCCACCTGGTGAATCACCTGCCGGTGGACAAGAGGAACTTGCATCTACGGACAGCACTACAGCACAGGCACATGGTTGGTTTCGTGTCTAATTGTCTCTGTATATTGTACTGTGGTCATTATATTTTATGTCTTTTGCAGTTTAAAGTTTGCGGTTATTGTTTTTTTCCGTATTAGTTTCAGACCTTTTGCTGCTTGACTCTGTGTTAAATATTGGAGGTTCATTATTTTAGTGAAAATAATCAAAATGTCACTTCAGTTTGTCACAATGTCAAGTTTTTGAGTGCTTTGATTAGTTGACGGCAATCTGTCAGCAGAAGGGAAGAAACTGGTGATGGTGACATGGAAGTGAAGCATTTTAATAAAATTTCATCATCATTTAAAAGTCCATGGCCATGGTCAAACTTGCTCGTGCAGTTTATGTACAGGTAAATTAGACATTTAACCTCGCATATATAACATGTCGATTTGAGCTTTATAAATATATGAAATTAATGTGAGATTTCCAGCGAAATGCAGCATTACGTTATGTTGTGTAATTTATCAGTTCCCCTGGTGACGTCATCAGCCTAGCTCATAGGCATCATGAATATTAATGGATTATCTGGTAACATCATAAACCTAGGCTAGGCCATTAATATTCATGATGTTTTTAGGCTAGGCAAGTGACTTCACCGGGGGCCATCATGGCAGCGTGTTTTCTGCGTCATTTTCGGAGATCATCTATTTCAAATGCAAATTTCTCCGTGTTGACAAAACACTGGGTGCCAATATTTCTGTAGAAATTCTCAGAAGATTGTGCTCTTTTAGGAAAATGGTAAGTTAATTTTGGTGTCCATGGACTTTTAAGGTGCTGGTAATATTGGTGATAGCAAGTCAGTCTGTTTTGTTGCTGATTCTGGGAATCGGTTGCTGCATACTCTCCCAGCTCAGCCTTCTGTCTCCATGAGGCAGGTAAGTAAGTTCTGGGAGTTTATGGCTATATGATCTACCTGACTGGGGTTGAAGTGAATGTGTTCATGTGTGTCTAGCAGCAGTACAGGTGATCCAGTGTGACACTTTGCGATGAGTTTCTATGAAGGGCTGTGCACAACTGTAACACTTGCTCTTAATAAATTATGGATGTTTCACCCCTTTGACATTTTGCCCCAGGACCTTTCATCCCTAGCCTGCATGTTTTGCTCTGAAGATGTTTTGACCCCTGGACGACGGACGTTTTGTCCACTGTAAATCATCCTTGTTTGACCTTGTCATGATCATTATTATCATTGCAAAATTTCGGACAACGGCAAAAATGGGTGGATGGCAAAGGCAAAGGGGAAAATGACAGGCAGAGATGAATGGACAGAGAATACAACATCCAGGGGGCGAAACGTCCAGGCTAGGAGGCGAAACATCCGGGTGATGTAGCATCAAAGGGATGGAACGTCCTGGTAGCCTTCTAATTGTGTGTGAAAATGTGTTGATTGCAGGAGTGAGCTACGAAGCTGAGCACATGGAGCTTGCAAGTGGATGGGATGGCGGCTGGCAGAATGCAGGGTGGGGCATGTCCAACTGGACAATGCCTCCACCTCCACCGCCCTCCGACTCTCACGTTCGTTCTTATCATATTTTTATTTCATCGATCGCACCTTCCAATGAGTTTTTGTTTCTTACGCTTGGTTTCCCAGGCCAACTCAGCCTCTGTGGGTAGGTGCAGTGAATACCAGCAATAGCCGAAATGTAAACAGGCAAACTGCACTAGCCTCGTATCCGTGGTCTCGCACTGTTAACTGTTGTCTGGCTGAGTGCTAAGGAGATGTTGATCAGCGCTGCCTTGTGGCCATTATGGCTCGGCAACGACAAATATGTTTATGTTTTTACATACTTTACAGTGTCGCTTAGTCAAGAAAAATCAATCAGCTGCACAAGGTGATGTGTAGTTTATAAGCTTAGAGATAAAACCTAGCTAACGTTCCAGATGCTGACGTGAAGTAGTCGTTCTATATATATTTCAATACTGCTTGTTGATTGGTAGCTTCAGTACTTAGTACTAGTTTGTTTGCATGACTTGATGGCCTGATGTCTTTTCTTTCTAATGTTGACAATAAGTTGTCGATGAACACTAAAATCAAATCTAGTAGCACTTATTCTGTATGCGGTAAGTATAGGTACCTGATCTGAGCTATAGTCATTAGTCAGCCACCATCTTTTATTCCAAGATATGAGATAAGACTCAAGACTTTTGCAACTGGTTATGTAATCCGGTTCTGGAAATCTGGTAAGTATTTCACCTGAAACAAGTGCACGCATTATGCTCGGCACAGTTTCACGATTTTGCCAGGTGAGTTATAGTGGTGGCTTAACATCGCGGCAACGTCGTTGGTTGCATTAATGCTAATATGAAGATGGTATACCCGTGAATGGATACCCAGCTCGGTCTTATAACCAATTTATCATTGTGTAACTTCATTGTAACTTCATTGATCAGTGAAGTTACTCGACATTGATTGGGTTAGGACTGAGATGGGTGACCTTTCACGTTGATACCATCTTCATATTTGACTTAGTCACCCAGGCCAACTTAGTCTGACTGTCCCTTAGTGATCCTGTGCTGGGTAAAGTGAGTAGTGGCGGTGGTTACAGCTATCACTATGGAAGAAATGGCGAGTTCTGTGTAACAGTAGGCCCTGTTACCAGGAATGTTGGCATAGGCGCTGGCTGTTAACTAGAGCTAGCCGTCCGGCTGACATGGGCTGTATGTTTGCTTAATTGGGTTTAACCCTCGCCAGCTCAAAGTTACGAAGAGAGGATGAGCTCCCATGCAGTGGTCCTAGCTGTCTAATGTCTATGCAGTATTTTCTCTTTTTTTGCGTATTTGAGCTGCAGGTATTGTGAAATGATGCTAGTGTGTCTTGAGACATGAGTTAGTAATTTATCAATTTGGATGCTAGTGTTTTTTTCCTGTGTCCATGTATAGGAAGGCAACATGATGGACAATCGCTTCCCGCCGGCGGAACCTTACCATTATGGTTTCGGACACGGTATGAACGAGTATTACCAGCCGGCACCAGTAAGTTTAGATGTGTTAAGCTGTGTTGAGTGAATGTCCAGTGATGCTCATACTCTTGTCGTCACTGGTGTATGTGTTAGTGCTTGCACCTGTAGGCATACTGAGTTACTGACCCTTCATAAAGACTTGTATTACAGTGTGTTTTGATGTGTAGTGAATTATGTAGGCTCTAGGCGTATGATAGTTATTATTGCTGTGCTAAGTTACGTCATGATGAGTTTTTATTTATGTCTGGCCACTGAATGACTATTAACTGTGACTTGGAGCTGAATACACTGTGAAAGTTCTTTTATTAATTGTCATCGATCATCATTAGCCAGTAAGTTATGTGCTCACCTGTGCTTAATTGGTAGAAAAAGATGTGGTAAGAGGATTTGGGAGTGAAGGGTGTTCAAAACCAGTTTTAATACATTTTGTGCTCGAGAAACGAGTTTGATGGATAGCCAGTTTGGTATTTTTGCTATATTTTGAATCTCACCGATGCACGACATTCTGCCATTGTGAAAAGAAGAACTGCCAGTACACCATACCACCTTTAGCATGCTGTACCAAACAGTACTGGCACAGATTAAGTGTTGGTGCTGTCTGTATCATTACTGAGTGCTGTGTGCCTATGGTATTATACACTGTGGGCCATAAAAAATGTGGCACTTTACTTTTGTCCATATCTTCGCCAATTATTAGCTGATTTTTAAAATTCTTTTACTGGCACACTCTGCAGACAGTTTGCAATAATGTGATTATTATATATCCCATTACATGGTAAATGCTTTTCTACACTACCTTGTGAAATATAAATGTAAGCAAAAACTAACGATAATAACAGAACTTTAGGTAAATGAAAAAAACACTTTAGACCAACATTGCGATGAATGATCAGTGTGACACTAGACTGTGTTAGACCCACACAGTTTAGCATCATACCGACCATTCACTGCAGTAATGATCTGAAGTGTTTTTTTTCAGTTTTACCAAATGTTTGTTATTATCGTTATATATGCATATTTCATTGATATTTCACAAGGTAGTGTAGAGACGCATTTACGGTGTGGTGGGATGTGTAATAATCACGTTATTGCAAATTGTCCACAGAGTGTGCCAGTGAAAGAGTTTTGAAAATTGATCAATAATTTTCAAAGATATGGACAAAAGTAAAGTGCCACATTTTTTGGCCCACCCTGTAGTAGTATTGTGTGTATTGACAGTTTGACTACGGCAATGGAGCCAGTGGTCCTGGTCCTGATGCTGGCTATCCATACTGGCCTGACCAGACTCGGCAGCAGATGCCTGGTCCTCCACCACATCAGTTTACCGGTCCTTCCACGTTGGAGTACAGAGCACCACCTCGACGGACTTACCAGCCTGGACCAGCCATGGTCCCTGGCATGATGGACGAGTCTGGACTAGGTATGCTGATTATCTGAGTCTTACATGCTGTCATTTTACAGCTGTTGCACTAAGCAAAACAGCATGGTATGCTGTTGATTCAACTTACAGCAGAGCTTCAATACGCTATATAAATATTCACTTCACTTACTTACAGTGAGCTACTGCTGTCGGTGTTGCGTTTCAGCCGACAAATTGGCCAGATCATGTCACTAATGTGTCCACATTCTGGTAATTGGCAGCAGTCGTTCACTTCTGTTTTGTCCAGAGTGAGCAGCAGAGTGAACAGACTGCCATCATTCTTTTCGTAATTCCATTGACATCACGGATGTGCTCCACTACTATGTGACAACCTGTTGGAATTCCTCATCTCTGGGGCATCTGCGCCCCATGAATATGGGCACTATCTCTAGACAGTGTCATGTTGAAATCAAAGTCTGATGATGTTCATATCCGATGGCTTGTTTAGTGTGGTAACAGTGCTGTAATCCTGACTGTAAGTGTGACTGAGATTAGTAAGATAACTCAGATGGCAAATCATTCTGCAGTCATGGTCATGTCACATGGTTTATCTGTAGTGCAGTAGTGTTGACTGTTGAGATGTTGATTGAATTTGGCTGGCATAGTGGTAATGCTTTGTATCCAATCAGCAAAGTTGCTCTACGCCGGGCTGGGTTAGTATTTGGATGGGTGACTTGTCTACAGGCAAGCAAACCATCTCGGTAGGTATCCAGCCACATAGGTTGACTCAGCCTTCGACCCTCTGTGGGGTAGTAAAATGAGTATCAGTTGACAGGCTGAGTAATAATAATAAATAGCGATCGTGTCACTATAGCTGCATGATCAGCTTTGTCAAAAAAGTCGATTGCCACCTGCACTCTGCTATATCATCAGATGAACTGGGTGACCTCTTGCAACGACAGCATTGTGTGCATTGGCATTATCATTATTGTTATTATTATAGATGCAGCGAAGCGGCGTCAGCTGCCGGCGTGGATCCGCGAGGGTCTTGAGAAGATGGAACGCGAGAAGCAGCGTCAGTTGGAGAAAGAAAGACAGTTCCAGGATGCAGCGAATGCAGCTAAGAACTTGCAGGAAAACATGACGGACAGAGAGGCAATGAGTGAAGAGAATGCTGCAGATGACGGTGGCTTGACAGAGAGCGTGAAGAGCAGATTTGTACGTGCATCACTTACCCATTCTGTTTATCCCGTTTACTTATTTTCTGTAACCGCTAGTAGGCTGCATGCATTTACTGGTTGTGTTTTTTTTGAAAGCTTGACCAGGTCTGGGCAATTCCAAGTCGTTTTTCTATTGTTTCCAGAACAAAATTTTCTCGTTTTTTAATCATTTTGGAAAGGCCCATGTTTCCAAAAGCTTTCCGGGTCGAAAGTACGTAAAGCCGGTTGAGCGCAGGAGGGTGATTGACGTCACACCTTGTCACCCAATCAAACGCATTGTTTACACATTTTTTTCTGCCAGATTATGGGACTTGTATGTACTGATTAATTTACTTTTGTGCATTTTACTGTGCATAAAGATAATCATACAGGTGTGTGCATGCATCGGCTTGTTAGCCAGCACTTTTGTTTATTGCGAAAATAAATTTGTTCGGCACAAAGCACTTGTTTAGAATTTTATTTACGTTACTGGCAATTCAAATTGTGGACATGGCGACATCTGTTCTGGTTCAATGGCATTTTTTGCGGTCAGTCCGGAAAGGTCCAGGTCAGGACTGCAACAAATTACTGCACCTTTCCGGAAAGCCAAAAAACACAACCACTGTCTGGTTGTCTGCAGTTGTATTGTTGTGTGACCAGGCATCCTACTAGGCCGTATTATGGTTCTTTTCCCATCTTTCTGCCTGTCCTATATAACCTTCTAACTCAGAAACCAAAAGGTGTTGAAAAAAAAACTTAACTTTCCCCAGAGCAGGAATAAGTGGCAATCTAATTTTTAGTCCAAGAGGTCATAGTGCAAGGTTTGAGTTATCAGCCATTGAATAATGTGCTGGTACTGAGCAGACATTTTTCGTTCAAGCTATAAGAGTCTAGTGGAAGTTTTGTCATTTTGGCAGCTCACTGTTATGACTCTGTTCATATGTGATATGTGTTTTGAAGAAGTTTTGGTTGTACTATTACATGCAGCATTGTCATGAATTAAGTTGTGACTGCGTCAGTTATACCACAATGTAGATGACTTAAAGGATATCGGGGTAATGTTCGTGTAGAGATGTAATTGTTATAACTCAGTGCAAAATACCTGCACACAGATTGGTCCAGATCGCATCACATTACTGTAACAAGTACACACTGTTGCCCATGCACTGTTGCCCAGTCAGCACCGCACGGGCTGTGGGCAACAGTGCGTACTTGTTAAAGTCGTGATGTGATTTGGACCAACTGCGTGCACTGTTGACCAGGCATCATTGAAGTCATCACAGCTTTTTTGTGATTGTTTACTTGCCGACTTGTAGAATTGTTTGGTTTTGAGGTATAACAAAACTTGGGCTACATTTTACGAACTTTGGGTCAGAAATTTGCAGTGATGATCTCGACGCCAGTCACTGTTTGTAGGTGCTGCTATGACTTCCAACTGAGATGCTTTGTGTGCTAGGATTCTGATGATGATGATGATGATGATGATCGTACAAATGATGGTGAAACGTTGACGAGACGTGCTAGAGATAATGACGACAGTGTGCATAACTCTAAGAAGAAGTCATCATCATCTGTTGATCTGTTCATGTCAGAAGAAGAACGACAAGCACAAATAGTAAGTGCTATACGCTACTAATCACAGCCATAGTTAGCTTTCACCTAAATAAGCTGTAAGAGTTCATGAAATTACAATTTTTATTTATTGCTTCTTTGTTGAACGTGTGTTCGCTGTTACATCAGTGAACGAATTGTTTTCAGGTTTGAGGAAGTTGGTAGAACTCCCTGATCTCAGTTATTGAATGTTAACTTGTTCTTGTGTTGTATTGCTTCTTCATCCACCGATCCATTTACATTTAATGAAATCTTGTAACTTATTAGATAGTTTTCAGCCTGTGAGTTTATTCAGAAGCCGTTGTCGTAATTCAGCTCTGGCTTTCATTTGACAGATTTTCAAAATTCTTTCACTGGCATCCTCTGCAGACAGTTTGCAATAATGTGATTGTTATATATCCCACCACACGGTAAATGCGTTTCTACACTACCTTGTGAAATATGAATGTAAGCAAAAACTAATGATAATAACAAACATTTAGGTAAATGAAAAAAAACACTCTAGACCAACATTGCGATGAATGATTCGTATGACACTAGACTCCATTATACCCACACAGTCTAGTGTCATACAGACCATTCACTGTAATGTTGGTCTGCAGTGTTTTTTCAGTTTGACCAAAATGTTTGTTTGAAATTATCGTTGTACATACATATTTCATTGATATTTCACAAGGTAGTGTAGAGATGCATTTACGTTGTGGTGGGATATGTAATAATCACGTTATTGCAAATTGTTCACACAGTGTGCCAGGTAAAAAATTTTGAAAATTTTCGTTACGCCAACACCTAGAAACCTCAAAAATGCAATTTTTGTGTTTTTTAGGTTGTTTTTTTGGTTGCAAAATTTATTTTATGTCATGTTTTATTTCATATATTAATCGTATTTTGATTACTTCATAATTTTTAGAAAACAGTGTGATTATGTGATAGACAAGGTGGTAGGCGTGGTGTAGTGGTAACGTGTCTGATTCGATCAGCGAAGTTACTGTACGCCAGGCCCGGTTAATACTGCGATGGGTGACTGCCTGTGGGCAGGTAAACCATCTCGGGATGTAAACAACCGCCTAGGTCAACTCAGCCTTCCATCCCTCCGGGGTAAGTAAATCGAGTACCGGCCTATCTCGTTAAGGTGGGGCGCGTTCACCTCTGTCGGGTGGCAGGTAACTCCGTGTGATCCCATATGACAAGTGACGCTCCGTAGCTCTGAGATGGGTTCGCTCATTAGGAGCTATATACGACCTTTAACCTTTAGACAAGACATCTGCTATGTGCCCACCGGCTTGTCTACTTGTCTGTGTGGTGCAGATGTTGTGTGTGAGGCAGCTGTTGACAGAGGTCCTACTTGACGTCACAAACCGCGAGATCTCCGACGTCGTTCACTCCGTGTTCGCATCAGCCAAGGCCAAGCAAGCACGAGGTAGCAAGCAGAATTCTGCTATTCGTTGTATTAATGATAGGAATGACTGCAGTGTGGGCTGCTGGGCTGATTGGATTGGACTATTTATTGTTTTGTGTCTATGTGAATATGTGCAGTGGCTATGCAGCTGACTGTTATCAGTGATGATGATGATGATGACAGTTGATGTTAGTTGTCTGTGAGAACTGATGCTGGTAACACACGGTTGAGACTGAGAGATGTTGCCTAGAGACTAGTGATGATTCGATATCAAGATTTCTATTTCGATACAACATAGATACAACATTTTGAAATTATTGCGATATCGATATTTTTAAGATGATAAGTATGTAAATTTTATGCAAGCACAAGAACAAGACGTGAACGTTCAGCAAGATTTGTTTCACGTAGATACTAAAATGTGTCAGTGAACTTAAAAATTAACTATAGACTGTCATAAGTGTCGTTAAATTTCGACACTATAGTTAGTTTGCTTTGCTTAGTTTGTCATTTGCTCTATTTATTCTCATTATTTTGGTAATGCAGTAATACAAATATAAACTTTTGGCGTAAAATATTGAGATATATATCAAAGATATCACGATATATAAAAGATATCACGATATATCGAAAAATTCTATATTTTTTGACGATACAGTACGATACGATATATCGATATCAAAAACGATATATCGATATTTTCGATATATCGAATCATCACTACTTGAGACCCTTATCTTGTTCTCGAAGCCAGTCTAAAAGAGTCCGAAAATTAAGTTTCCTGTCTCTGTCTGAAAGTCTGCTGCTGTGGACTGTGGTTTCTTTCTAGGTCTTGGTCTCGCATTTGTCGTTGGTTTGCTCTCGATGTTCTATCACCAAATTCTAATTCATGTAGTTATCACATGATGCCAGTCCTTATTAGTCCATAAAAGTATGCAAGGATTTTGCACACCAACCAGCTGCCACTAACGCATTGCTTGTCCATTGATGTAGTGATGGTATTGCTGGGGTCTGGACTGATGTCGGTCTTGGTCTTGAATTAGTCTACAGCTAGTTCTTGTTCTTTATATATTGTACATGCTTACTACATCAGTAAAGGCTGGCTGTCAGTTCGTGAGAATGAATTTTTATCAGTTAATGTCTGATTGATGTTCATCACATGAATTTGTAAATTTGTGTTAAAAGTACTTAACTTTTATGGACAGTAGAAAGCGTTGTCTATTTACGTGCTGTTACTGTTAGTTGTCCGCTGTACCTCTGTTTTATGCGGAGATTCAGGACATTACGGTGCTGTCTGGACGTTGAGTATATTATTGACTGCTGTGGTGATGTTTAACTTGTATTCTTGTAATGTATATGAAAGCTCCAGCAAAGCAGCTTGCCAAGTCCTCAGCTTTGGCATCGATCACGGCTCTTGGTACGTTGCTGCAGTAGTCTCAGTGCTCATTTCTACAGACACCGATTGTCCGGTGTGCTGATTATTGTAATGCTGCTGTGTACCCTTTAGCTCTTTGCTGCTCCATTGCTGAGCAGAAGCAGGTCCAGCGAGTCGTCGATCTCCATGTTGGTTATCTCTTAATTTCACAGAAGTTGGTCACTGGCCAGTCAGTCAAATAAACCATAATGGAGTAGTGCTTTGGGGTTGGGTTCACCGTAGGAAAATTTTGCATGCCTTATGGCATGTTAATGCGTTCTGCTGCTGCATTATGACCAATTTCCATTAGGCTAACTAGTTGGTACCTACTAGTTACTAGGCAAGGCAACTAGTTAGCAACTACTAGGTAGCTTAATGGAAATTGGCTGTGGTGAGTCATTATCACATTCCGGGAAAAAATCTTTTCATCTTTAAATTGTCACATAACAACTGGAACAGGATAAGTAAATAATAACTCCCCCCCAATGTGTGCAGACGTCAAGGTATTAAGGACCTAACACCATTTTGGAACGAATTCTCTGCCAGTAAGCTAGTCACTGGTAGGTTAGTTAGCAGTGTGTCAAAGTAGAGTATTCGAGTGACTGAGTACATGGCCGTTGGCTAGTAGACAGTTTGCTGGACGAAGTTGCATGCATGTGTGCAGGACTTGGCTATGGATCTGGCAGTGAGAGCGGTGACGAGGCCGACAATGCATCACTAACAGGTCGGGAGACTCCCGCTGCTGAATCTTCAGATGACGAGGAGCTGTTGGACCGCATCCAACGCAAGAAAATGGAGTTTGAGCGGAAAATGCAGGAGCTGGACGAACAAGAGAACGGTAAACACTCGCTAGGTCTTGTCTCTTCTCCAGCCACTCTGCACCGTTCTTGTTTGCAATTTTAGAAAATATTTCTCTGTGCAATAACGTATTACATTGTTCAAGCAATGTTTGATATATGCAAGTATAATGCGACAGTAAACAAAGTGGGTGTACTTTGGTAAAAGTGAAATTTTTGACATTCACAAAATTTGCACAACTATTGTAAACATTGTTTTGACATGAGACTGCTTGCTGATGGCAGTATGTTTGAACAGATTGTGGTGTTACATTCTCTTTTTCGTCTTAGTTCAGTGGCTGCATGTTAATTGACTAAGGTGTCTCTCATTTAGTAACTTCTATTCCCACGAGCAGTACATCTGCTGTAACATTAACCTTCAGAGTTTGGGCAACAGGAATAGCATTGTAACCATCATGCCGCATAGTTTGCACAAATTTACTTTTGGACACCACCCTAACTTCCCAAGGGTAATTTTGAATGGTTGGTCGGTAAGCAAAAGCCGAGTTTATGTGTCTGTCTGTACCTAAGCCTGTTGCTGTCAATACTATACAGATGCTGACGAAGCCAAGCAGCAACGAGCTGGTTCAGTTGGTTCAACGTCTTCGACATCAAAATTACAACAGAAAGCCACCGACAGCGAGAAACACACTGATACGTTGAGCGCAGAACAACAAGACACTGATAGGAAGTCAACTGAAGACAAACATGAACGGAGACACGAGACGAAGCAGGAGACTACCGATAGTGAGGAACCGTCTGAAAGAACGGTTAAGAACGTACAGAAGAAAGGAGACAAGTCAAAAACAGAACGTGTCAAGTCGTTGGCAGATAAACAGAAACGTCATTCTAAGGATGAGACCTCGCCTTCAGATAGTGATAGTGACAGTTCTAGTAGCAGTGAGTCCTTGTCGGAGCAGCAATCTTCTGACGAGGCATCGAAACGACGAGCTGCGAAACGTACAAGGACAAGTAGGAAAGCAGAGCAGCGAGGGCGATCTCACAAGACTCGACATGACAATTCAAAACACGACAGCAGTAGGGAGACGAGTGGAACAGGACGGGACGATGACAACGACAGTGAAGTTCATCGTCGGAGGAAAAAGACGCGACGTCGACGAAGCGATGAGTCAGACATGCAGGACAGTGACAGGACGAGAGATGAATCGCGGACTCGTGACAGACATGCTCGGGATGACAGACACAGATCAAGACGATCCGACATCGACAGACACCGACACAAAAGAGCCAGCGACGCTGACGACAGAAAACACTCACGGACTAAGAAACGAGAGAGGTCGGCATCGCGGAGTAGGTCTCGATCATCCGAGAGACACGAACGTCACAAGTCTCGACGTGATCGGTCGTCACCGGCGTCACATTCTAAGCGTCGTCGTCAGCATTCATCACAGGAACGCAGCCATCATCGCCACTCAGGCAAGGATCACACCGATAGATCTGGCAGGGAAAGGTCTGGTAAGAAGTCTCATGCCAAGCGCAGGTCTAGATCGTCATCCAGGTGTGTTTTTCAGCAAGCACTGTTACATTATTGTTTTCATGTATCTATCTGCATTATGGTTGAAATTCTGGCGTTGATGTTGATAGCTGCTTCTTGTTCCAACTGTGTCTTGCCAGTTGACAAATATACACTGTGGGCCATAAAAAACGTGGCACTTTATTTTTGTCCATGACTTCACCAGTTATTGACCAATTTTCATAATTCTTTCACTGGCATAGTCTGCAGACAATTTGCAATAACATGATTATTATATATCCCACCACACCATGAATGCATGTCTACACTACACACATGTGAGAAAATAAATCTGTGCTGAGGGGCACAATAATAATGATAATAACAAACAGTTAGGTAAATGAAAACAAACACTTCAGACCAACATTGCGGTGAATGATCCGTATGACACTAAACTGTGTTAGACACACATAGTTTAATGTCATACAGACCATTCAACACAACATTGGTCTGAAGTGTTTTTTTCATTTACCAAAATGTTTGTTAATATAATTATACATTCATTTTAGTTATATTTCACAATATTTCACAAGGTAGTGTAAAGATGCATTTACGGTGTGGTGTGATATATAATAATCTTGTTATTGCAGATTGTCCGCAGACAGTGCCAGTGAAAGAATTTTGAAAATCGGTCAATAGTTGGCAAAGATATGGACAAAAGTCAAGTGCCACGTTTTTATTGGCCCACCCTCTATGTGCCTTTGATGCATTGGTAACACACGAGGGCGTTGTACAAATGTGATTAGATACATTGATTGAGTGCATGGCACAAAATTCAGCACTCGAGACAAACATATACTAGACTCCCTATCAGTGTTAGCTGTAGTCTCGGGGCCATAGATAGCATTTTTCATCGGTCATTCTGTGTATTTCAACGGATATTTTTTGTTTGATTTTGCAGGTCAAGTTAGGAAGACTGATCGCTGTGATGCTGTTTTCGGCCTCATTTTGACTGAATTAATTTAAGTCTCATCGTGTAATGTAATGTAAAGCAAGAATCGACCAGTGATTGATCAGTGTCTTTCGGCATCGTTGGTCGCTTCAGTTGTGTTTGTACCGCTGTATATCAAACGTTTTTTGCACACCATGTTACCCTTTGCGGCGGCATAGTGAGTAAAATTAGGCAGAGCAGTTGTCGTTTTCTGACAGACTGTAAATTACCAACAGACAACAGCAAATTCCGACAGAGGAGATTTAGTACCAAAGACTGTACCAAAACTTCTGCAAAGTGTGTTTGTCAGTCCCAAATTTTGCATTTTTTGGACAAGGATTTTCCGACTTTTATGACTGCCAAAATTTAGGGGGCAATTGCTACCCCTCCCCCATCTCCGGCCAGTGACTTACTGGAGTGCTTGAAATAGCTTGTCAGTAGATTAATTTAAATGGTTTTATTGGCATCTGTGCTGAATGATTATGCATCATATACACCTTGCCTGTCTTTGTGTAGCTCAGAAATGAAGATGTACCAGTAGTAAAATCAAAACTAGTGTGATAATTCTTGTGGCAGGATCAACCGGTGTGTCATTTTTAGGTCCAGAAGTTCTTAAAGGTCACTGAACGACAAAAACCTCGCACTAATGAAAGCTCTAGCATAGTCTTTGTGCTCAGTCTGCCGTAGCTGCACGCCAAAGCTTAAAAGTATTCCTCCATTTCAGGTCGCCATTCATGCTTAGAAGCTTCCATCTGTAAAAAATTTTTATTCACTCTCATCAATACTGCTCCATTTTTTGTTTGCTTTCAAAGTTTTACTGTAACGGGTACTGTTTGACATCACAATGCAAAAATATATCTTCACCCGATCCTTACTTTTTCACAAGACTCCGAACTGTTGGCTAACAGAATTTTTTTAGGTTTAATCATGGCTTGCAACAGACTAGAAATTTTCAGTGCTGACATTTATGTCATGTACTATATAATGTCTTATTGTGAAGGTATTGATGGGAAATTTGGAACGTTATGTCAGCACTTGTAACATTGAAATACCTTTCATGCCTATGACTAAATGGTCATTTGCTGAAAGGTGATTTAACACAAAGAAAAAGCCTGGTAATAAACAGCTTTGTCTTGTCTTCATTATACACTGTGTCCGGAAAAAAAACATCCCAAACATTATCGACTGTAACTTGAAGAAGAGATAACCACATTTATAATTATTGGTACAAATATTTCTGGCACAACTGGCCATCAAATGACTGCTCAATATTCCGCCTCACCTATGTCCATTTTTGCACTACCTGGGGAAAACATTACCAACAAAATATGAGTTGAACTGAAAGGCTGAATGGAAATATGACAAAAAGCATACTCAGCATTATCGATTGTCACTTGAAGATTTTAATAATTTTTCATGTAAACATGTTCGACACTACTTGCCATCAAATGACTGTAATAGTTCCCACCTCACTAAATGTCTGCTTCTGCAAAACCTAGGAAAACCCGAGCAGGCGAAGTAGGAGAAAAATGCAATATTTCGTTGATTTTGTTTCCCTAGGTAGTGCAGAAGCAGATAATGGGTTTGGTGGAAAATTAAACAGTCCTGTCAGTCGCCAATTGTGTCAAAATGTTGTCAAAATCAATTAAAATCTGATAAATCTAAGTTACAATCTAAAATATGCGGGATGTTTTTTCCGACACTGTTTTTATGTTGTTGTTTCAATAGTCCACTTCTTGGTAAGATGCAGTCTGACCATGGTTCCTATGGTCATGGGAAGTCGTGTAATTTTAAGAAATCAGGGAAAGTTGTGCAGTCAGGGAAATGGAGAGGTTCAGCGGAAAATCAGTTAATATGCCACTTTGATATCAATACATAAATGACCTTTGTCAAGACTGACCTCGCCTCGACTCAGATTCCCTTTTTGCTACAGTGTGTTTTACAATTTAAGGTTTCTGTTGTAGAATTATGCACCCACTACTGATTTATTGGTGTTGCATATAACAAAGGTCAGGGAAAAATCATTCATTTCATCTGGAAAAGTTGGAGAAAATGAATTCTGCAAAGTAGTAGGAACCATGGTCTGAATTACACACATACCGAACAAAACATGACTTTAACATGTTGCATAGTCCGTGTCTTAGGCAGAATGCAGTCCAAAAAAGACACCAAAATCTGGTCCAAAAAAAAACAAAAGTGAACGAAAGATGACGCTAGTCTTAATTAACATATGGTCACCGTCAGTCAAAATTAAGACAGTCTAGCAAAGTGCAGATGTTAATGGTGGTTCATCGATACATCGTGAGTAGGCTGGTTGACAACCGAGTCAGTCGTTACAGCCCGACACAGCAGAGAGCCATCCCATGAACAGCTGGTCAGTTCATGTGATAATGGGTTCCAGCAGACACACTGTACAAAGTCTGCCTGTGCTTTACATCTCCAGCTGTCACACACACACACACATGATGACACATACTTGAATGCTAGCATGCATCACAGATTATGATCACCAAATTCAAAAAAGCATGGTGTGCACTGTTGACTGGTCTGTAAAAAAGCTGGAAATATTGGGGAATTGGCATCCCTTAGGAGAACATTGGGTAAATTGTTCATTGTTACCTTCAAGTTCGGCTTTAGTGGTGCAGCAGCAAAGTAGTATAATATGGTAATTTTCACGGTCTGTTTTTGTGGAATTACACCGTGTTACTATACCATTCTCAATGATATATAATATTTCATACAGTGCCATGAGAATTGGGGGGAAAATGCTAGGGATTTTCACATCCTTCGAAAGTGGTAACCCTGCACAATAGCTGAACTACAGAAAAATATCAAACGCATCGAAAGCAGAATGTCTTGACGAGACTACGAAATGCTGCAGATTGGTGCATTTCTGTAGGCATATATAAATGGCTTGTGATAAAAAAGAGGTGACCTGGCATCAGACAATGACATTTTGTCTAAATTATGGCATGCAAAGGACAAGGTTGGCAACAATACAGCATAGCGGCACTTACACAACAGAGCTGGTACGGCTGTCACAATCAGCATCAGCAGTCTGTTGACAGAATGACGTCACAGCAGCAGTAGAGTCCTGTGAAGATGATGCCAACCACTCATTGCTGTAGCAACACGTAACATGTTTCAGAATTGTAACAGCTCGCTTAATCAACAGTCACGGGAAAGAAGTACGTTCGAACAACAACTAACATTAGCTAATTCATCTTGTATTCTAGTTGCATTCACAGTGTATTAGTGATGAGCTGAATGGATGATAATTATGAATTATCAAAATTTTTAATTCAATATTTAATCAACATCTCAAAGCATTTGCATATGTAAAGGTGAACAGATTAATGCGTTCAAGATACTACAATTACATGTAGGCTTAAGCAGTAGCTACAAGCAGAACATTTTGCTCGATGACCAATGGTTGATGGACAGATGAAGCACCATGGAATGTCTGATGCTTGAGTGTCAAAACTTACAATGTCGCCAATAAAAGTATATGTACACTGTGGGCCATAAAAAACATGCCACTTTTGTCCATATCTTCGCTAATTATTGACCGATTTTCAAAATTCTTTCATTGGCACACTGCAGAAAATTTGCAATAATGTGATTATTATATATCTCACCACACAGTAAATGCGTCGCACTACCTTATGAAATATAAATAAAAGCAAAAACTAACAATAATAACAAAAAGTTAGGTAAACGAGAAAACGCTTCAGACCAACATTGCGATGAATGATTTGTTTGACACTAGACTGTTATACCACTGTGTTATACCTACAAGTCTAGTGTCATACAGACCATTCACTGCAATGTTGGTCTGAAGTGTTTTTTTCTATTTTACCAAAATGTTTGTTTGTTATTATCATTATACACTGTCTCAAAAAAAACATCCCCAACATTTTCGATTGCAACTTCAAGAAAAACTAACAGAATCTAATAATTTCTTGCATGAATATTCCTGACACAACTTGCCATCTAATGACCATTCAGTTTCCCACCTCACCCAATGTTTGCTTCTGCACTACGAAGGGAATGCAGCTCAAGCGAAATATGCATTGAAATGTGCAAAAATGTGAAAAAAATAGCCCTGACATTATCGGTCATAACTTGATGAAACATTATCAGATTTTAATAATTTTTGGCTGGAATATTTCTGACATCACTAGCTATTGTATGATTGTTACGTTTCCCACCTCACCTAATGTCTGCTCCTGCACTACCTGGGGAAAACAGACGAAGCAAATAATGTGCTGAAACGAATGAAAAATCTTCAATAAATTCCATCTATCAAGATCTCTGGGCCCCAACAACCAGTCGATTACAAAGTTTGATCGCCATAAAGCAGTGATGACGTTCAGGAATGTTTATGAATTCAAGAAGTGACTGGTGAAGTCTGGATTGGTCTGCAGCAAAAACATTATCGATACTACTGTCAATAAATGCGGAAACCATCTCCATGCCTGTGTTCGCACAATGCACCCACAATTCAAGCAATTTTCCTGTAGGCAGTTATTAAGATTAAACAATACTACTGCATTAGGTAAAAAGCAATGTTTCTTTGGTTTTGTTTTCCCCAGGTAGTGCACAAACAGACTGGGTGAGGTGGATAATTGAACATTTATTTAATGGCAAGTTGTCTCAGGAATATACGTAGCAAAAATTATTAAAATCTGATAATCCTACTTCAAGTTACAATCAAAAATGTTTGGGATGTTTTTGAGACAAGTGTATATGCATATTTCATTGATATTTCACAAGGTAGTGTAGAGACGCATTTATGGTGTGGTGGGATCTATAATAATCACATTATTGCAAGTTGTCTGCAGAGTGTTACAGTGAAAGAATTTTGAAAATCAGTCAATAATTGGCAAAGACACGGACAAAAGTAAAGTGGCACATTTTTTGGCCTACCCTGTACAAAAAGTCTGGCAGGTTAACAGTGAAGATTCAACACTATTATAAGCGTTGAGTAAGACTACCGATGAGGTGCAAAGGCAAGTCTGGTGACTGGTCTGGTGTGAACTTGTACAACGTCTGGCATGCCAACACCGACTCTGCAGTCCTGCAGCAGTACATGTCCCGTCTCAGTACCGACAGCGAGTGTGTGCTCAGAACCATGCTGCCAGGATACACATGTAGGAAGTGACGGTCGAAACTGTGACTCTGAAACAACGGCAACAACAAACTCGTGAAAGCTACATAAATTCATTCACTGCTGACAAATTACCACCTTAATTTTCTAATTTTTTTGACATCTGGTAGCAAACAAATCGTTTTGAAAAAGGCAGCAGTGGTAGCTTAAATGTCAACAAACAACAACTAGTAAGTTAAAGTTAATTCATCGGCCTACATCTCATAACATACTGATTTGAAGGTTTTTAAACCATGAACACTGCAATAAGCTCATGATTGTCTTTCAGTCTGACAAACTAGCGCTGGCTAGTATTTGATATGTTACGCTTTCACAGGTGACTGCTGAAGTAGCTTACTTTGTATATAAATTATGAGCAATTATATAATGAAGTTAGCAGTATAACAAACCGTGGCGGTGAAAATTTCTGAGCTAAAACAGATGCACAGTCTTCACATCTAGGCCAGCAAGTTGAAATATATGTCATGCATTAGAATAACTAAGTTTAAAAATAGCAAAACTGCCAGAGAATACTCGGGTTAGTGCACACGCGAAGTACACCATGGCAGTGTTGCTGACAGGCACTGCTAGAGCCAAATGAAAGTATCTAAGCACCAGGGAGACAGACGACCGAGATGAGCAATGTACACTTACTCACCCATCAAACTGGCAGGTTTTGACTGGCGCAGATCCCACACTAGAACACGACCATCCTACATGCAGACATACAGTTCAGCAACGGCAATACACACCCAAGGACAGACTGTGATAATGCAACCGATAATTTCTCCTGAGATATAATGAATCGGTTATATACAGGAGACCCTATTCAGTAAACATAAGCACACATTTTGAAGAAAATAATGCACTGCCTAAATACATCCACTGCCTAAGAAAATTCAACTTGGCATAGTAAATACCTTCAAGCAGCCCACACTTGAATAAACTATGAAAATAAGTGAGTTCACAACACTGGGTGCATGACATTACCACAGATCTCATGCAATTTTGTTAACTGGCCAACATCTAACAAAAGCTGGAGCAAGTAACAGAAATTCCTACCTGTGAACATGAAGCAAAAACGTCAGCATTTGAGGCATGGAATGCAGCCGACCATACAATATCACAATGAGCTGCACACATACACTGTAATTCATTGTACTACGAGAATATCTGTCACCATGGCACCAACTGTGCTGCGTGGCAACTGGCAGTATAAATGTGTTAGCAGCATATAAATATATCTAGGTAAGGTAAAATGTAAAACTCTCGTAGTCAACAGCGCTCTCTCACAGCTCGGTGTCTGTAGGGCGGTGCTCATCTCCGTTTCAAGGCCCTGAGCCGGCAGTGAGCCGAAGCTCAGCTACATAGGCGGTAGGCCAGACCTCTCCCATGTACTGCCGTTACCTTCCCAGCGGTGAAGCCGGCTCCAAGTTGTACTGCTTGGTGACAGAGGCACATGTGTGTAAAGAACTTGCCCAGGGTTGTTACCTGGCAGGAAAGTGGGCAGGAGTCGAACCTGCAACCTCCCGGTTACAAGTTCAAGACGCCACCACTACACTACCAAACCACATTTAATATATCTACTCTGTCACAAATCACAATACCATTCACTAATCATTACTGCTACCCAGTGTTATTCCAGTTCTCGAAATCATTTCAGTTCAGTTTCAGTATCAGTATTTACATCACTTCAGTTACAGGTTTTAACCATTAAGTTTATCAAACTGCTACTCTACTAGCATTAAATTTATCAACTATCCAAAATGTTCATTTTCCAGGACACTCCAGGCCCTGGAAAATCAAGAAAAAATTTAATACTTGTCAGGACTTTTCTTTAGTTGTGGAAACTGTGTTGAATGCATGAACACCCACTCACGATAGCCTGGTCACGGGTTCCTAGCCATTCACAATCATGTAACAACACTGGGCAAGTTGTTCACACACGTGCCTCTGTCACTAAGCAGTATAATTCCGCACTGGCTTAACTGCTGAGCAGGTAAAGGCAATATATCGATAGTGTGGCTTATACCAGCCATAAATGTGCAAAACATTGACTGTGTGTCAATGTGCTGCTGAATAATATCACCTTTTGTAATTTTTGCTGTTTTCGATGTGCAAGTCCTTAAATGTTGCCGTTAACAAGTGTATAAACTAATGTTTTGTACATTTATATTTGC
>Ga0209367_1001350_pt1 | contig 29791 bp, 16 predicted proteins | sample WorMetLIZISLAND2_FD_187412 | JGI IMG/M metagenome (GOLD analysis project Ga0209367, IMG submission 187412) | Marine gutless worms symbiont microbial communities from Max Planck institute for Marine Microbiology, Germany - Olavius geniculatus... ...
GGCTTTAGACTATGTTAGTGATTACCAACTAAAGTCAGCTTGTAAGGACGCCATATGCATAGCCCCATCTAAGGTTACCCAAATGATTTTTGCTGTTTTAGAGGACTGATATCATCACGTCGTCCTTACACACAGTTGTAAACTGGTAAGTTTTTTACATATATAATTAATAAAAGAGCAATAGCGCTTTGTACAAGTATAAACTCTGGGAAATTTAGCAGAAGAATGAAAGCGTGAGATTACTGACTGTTCTCTTGGAGCTGGAAGGAAACAATGGAGGCAAGAGGAAGGCCGCGCAATATCAAGAAAGAACCCCCGAAAGAGATCATCTCTACGACTGACAAGAGTTTCTGTGTTAGCAAAATACAACATGGAGATATAGGGCATGCCAAGGGCATAGTTAAATGTGGATGGCACGTTTTTGTATTCTCTCAATGTGTTGACTTTGATTCTTAGAGAGAGCATAGTACCAGACATTAACACAGTATTCTAGAACTGGTCGTGTGACTGAGGTATTGTAGTATAACAAATGACCACTGGATAGTCCTGATCTTATTAACTGCTTGAGTAAATAGAGTCTAGTAGCAGCTTTTTGAGCAATGCCGTTGATGTGGATTGACCAACACAAAGAAGAGGCAACATGAACTCCTAATAACTTAAAGGAGCTGACTCGCTGTATGGTTTCTAAAGATGTTTTGAGTACCGGTAAGTTAGTCTTAGAAAGAGGACTAAGTATTATTTCCTTGATTTTAACACTATTGATCTGCATGTGGTTATCTGCCGTCCAAGTAAATAAGTTTCACAAGAACTGCGGCATATTTGAGGTTTGTGACTTAGGTTGAGTTTGTTCAGACAAAGTAGGCCTAGAGTCGTCGACGTATAGGCGCTCAAGTGAGTAAGTAAATTTATAGAGCACGAAATGTCTGCGAGAAGTCCACCAAATGTAAGATTTTTTGTTTTCTAAGGCCATTTTCGGTTGTCGGTTGTTATTACAATCGCCCGGGTCGAAAAGCATGCAGGTTTGCCTCATTATGGGTCACGCTTGTCTGCCCGTCCGTTCGTCTGTCTGTCAGTCCCGTACGCGGTCTTTACTCGAAAACAAAAAGACTCAGAGAACCAAAATTTGAGTAAACGTTTCCCAGAGAAGAAGTAACCGGTGTGCCAATTTTTTGTTTTAAACTGTCAAGCTGACCTTTGGGTCAGGTTAGAGTTAGGGTTGCACAGCTTTAGGCGCACGGTCGCATTTTTAACATTTACTATATTATATAGTATGCGGTCTGTCAATAATTATACATCAAAGAAACGTTTGATTGATTTGATTTCGCTTACAGTAATAATATCGGCTGCAGGAGCGAATGTCAACAGGCGACGGCCAATCTGCGCTCTGTGACTCCGCAACTGTTCGTCTGCGCATGCTCAATGAAACGGCCGGAAATTCGTGACAAGTGCGCGCGAATACGCTCGCGCCTAGCCGGAAACACGTGTCTAGGTCAGTCAGTCGACGCGCATGCGTGTGACGTCACATGACGTCAAGCGTCTGACGTTGTGTGACGTCACGTAACGTAAATGCCAATGACGACTGGTCATCGCCTTCTTGCACAATCAGCCAATCAGCGTGCTAACATTAGCAATATACTTGAAAGAAATTTCTTTTGCGCTGAGTGTCTGTAAGTTGCATTGAAAGTTGTGAAAAGAAATGAGTGAGTAAATCAATTCTTTGCGTACGGTAGTTACTGTACAGGGTGGGCCAAAAAATGGCACCAATTATTGTATGCCTCATAACTTCACCAAATATCAACCGATTTTCAAAACTCGTTTACTGTCAGAATTAGGAGACAATTTGTGTTGAAACTGTCACTACAGATCTCATCACACCTCAAGTGTGTCGGTACACTACCTCGTGAAATGTCAGATGACGCACTGAAGCCGGCGACGCCACTGACCGATTGCGTGATCAACGTTGATCGAGCCTGGCATGCGGCCCCCAAACAACCCAGACTTAAATCCGGTCAATTATGCTGTTCGGGATGCTCTTCAACAGATGGCCTATCAGTGTTGACGATTCACTACAGTCAACCAGCTAAAGAAAGCCATTGTCGCTGAGTGGGGCAAAGTGCCGCAGCGTTTGGTTGATCGCGCCATTGGCCAGTTTCGTCGCGGCTTCGATGCGTCGTCCAGCAGCAAGGCGGACACATTGAAAATTTGATGTAAAACTGTAAAGATGTGATTTTTAGACAATAACTGAGACAACAAGCGAGTTGTTTTTGTTGGTAATTTTTTAAAATGTGTTGTTACAAAAGTCGTCGCTTTAATTGTTATTTTTAAGACGCTGACATTTCACAAGGAAATCTAGTGACACGCTTAGGGTGTAGTGGGACCTATAATAGGAGTTTTATTGTAAATTTTCTCCTGATTCTGACAGTGAAAGAATAGTAAAAATCGGTTAATATTTGGTGAAGTTATGAGGTATACAAAAAATGGTGCCATTTTTGGCCCACCCTGTATATTGCTAGTTATATGACGGCTAATTAGTCATTTACTAGCAATGATGAAATGCCAAACCTAAATCGATATTTATTACGCCAAGACCAGCAAAAACACCGTAGCTTTATGTAAAATAAGAAATTTGAGTCTGGTTGAAGATACGCAGTGTTACCGTGAAAAGCAAAACATTTTAGCAAACGCTTTATTTTACGCGTTATCGCAGCTTATCTTTGGCAACTTTAATGTGCTAAAATTTTCTTTTAGAAACCTGTATTTCGCAACATTCTACAAAAGCTTTGCAAAGGTGGTACTTTACACGTAAGCCAACCATGGCCTTGGACTGAAAATTTAGTGCTAGGTTTTCGAAGTTCAGATTTTTAAAGACCACATTACTGACAGATTGACAATTATTCGCAATGCGTAAAAAATTTTGTGCTTCCAGTTTCCGCCCGTTTCAAAAGTTTTTACTGGACCCGTTAATAATATTGATGCAGTTTTGTGTTTGATTTTGAAGTTTTGCTAAAACAATTCGCAATGCGTAAAAAATTTTGTGCTTCCAGTTTCCGCCCGTTTCAAAAGTTTTTACTGGACCCGTTAATAATATTGATGCAGTTTTGTGTTTGATTTTGAAGTTTTGCTAAAACAAATTTTAAACACAACCGTTTGCATAGACTGATTTACTGCAGCAAATTTTCTTTAGTTTTTATACGTACTATTTAGTATGTCACTTTTTTGTGAGCAGTCACAAAATAAAATTGAAAAAAATTAAAACCATTTTCTCTTCCTCCTCCTGCTCTGTCCCATTTTTTTCACTAAACTGCAACTGAAATCTCAGGTATGTTTTTGTATTTTCGCACAGTGACGGTTCCGTATTTAGTTTATTCGACGATCATTTGGCCTGAGACTTCGTTTGACGATCTCACTTCACTTCTGGACGAGCTGCGAGCCACACCTTCCCAACGTTAGTACTGGTCGTTGATAATTATTCCTAATGTTGCATATTTCTTGTGTGTTTTCTTTAATTTCATTAACTTATTTCTGTAGTGTGACGATAACGTTGAGATTCACTGTGATAATCGATGGTTGGTTGGTTGGTTGGCAGAGGTGTCGGGCATAGACCGGAGATCGTGCGTGCTGACGCTGGCTCGTTGCCTTGACAACGCCGTCTGCTACGCTTCACTACGTCGAGTCAAGTCTGACTGTGTCTGGAACGACACGGTGAACCAGGCGGACACTCTTCCGTGCGCCAGTGACATCGCTGGACGTCGACGAGCTTGTCTCAGCGCCATAGACTCATTCCTGGACGCAGTCGACCGACCGCTCACCGAAGAACTTCTGTACTGTCGATGTCACTAAACTGGACAAAAACGACAACATGCATTATTATGTGAACAGCAAAGAGAACTGAACCAAGAGGTAAATAGAACAGTTTTGGGAAGTTAAAAAGAAACAAAAAATAGGAAAAAAATTTTGGCGGTGCTTCTGTACTGTCGCTGTGACGGAATGAAGGTGGTCAGCGAGGGTACAGAGACGGTCGTGGCGCGGGCGTGCTTAGGGATGATGGGAGCCCTGAGACCTGCGTGTTCCCTGGTCGAACTTCCACCACCCAACTGTGCCGATCTGCTGCAGCGATGTCTCGCCGACACCAACTGCCGGTCTGTATTTAGTTATTACAGTTTTCTCGTTCAGTTGTTATTAGGTGATGTACGCATTTTGACTGCTCGTCGACTTATACGTTATTAGCGGATGTAAAGTAAACTAATATTTTGCAGTCTATCTCAGCATTTTCAGAAGAATTTTGGTTAAAACTTTTGTAAAGTTACGGGACTTGGCGCAGGGACTAAGTTTTTTTACTTATTTTTAATTTTAGATGGCAAACTGAATCTGAATTCGGATCATGCACAGCTTTTGTATCCGAATCGAATTGTTTAGCGTTGCTGATAATTTCGTGCTACGTATGAACAAAGTTGATGCTGTTGTGCGTATAGAGATCGTCTCGAGGACTACGAGTCGTCATGCGGCTATGACAGAAGACTTGGAGGATGTCCTTCGAATGAACGCTGTCGTCAGGCCGTCTTTCGCAGTCTTGGAACAGTCATGACCACAAACTGCACGTGTCCAAGTGAAGAGTTGTCGAACATCGAACGATTGCGCTGCACCAGCGCACTACAGCGGCTTCAGCAGCAGAACATCTGTAAAGGTACGAAAATGATGATGATGATGATGACGACGAAAACAATAACAATGATTAATAAATTAACGCTAATAGTCAATGATGTTAACAATGCTGGAGTCACTGTTTCGTCTTGACGCTGTCATCAATAGTAGTCAGTGATAACGAAATCACTAGAGTATAGCCGCGATAACTGTCTGACGGAATTCAGTTTGTACAATTTTAATATTTTGCTCTTTAGCATTTTAACATTATAGTCGTAACGTTATCTTTTGGTTTCTGATCGCAAAATATTACGGCGAGTTAAGTACTTTATGCCGTACAGAGGACAAATAGAACGCCAAGCCACATCCAAAACTTCATGTCACCTTCCGTTGTTGTATTAGTGGATTTGACCTTTATGACCTTGCAACTTTTAATTCGAACAGTTTTCGACGTGTGATTTCCGGAAGGGGCAATCTTACCACTACCAGGTATATGACTGTGAAGATGCGCGTACAACGGCGAGATTGTTATTCGTTACGGAGCATTCGCTGGGGAGAACAAGCTAGTCATCTTGACTTTTGTACTTTTGGTCATGCAATATAGTTACTCGCACTGGAGAATAAAAATTCGAATTTAAACAGCCGTTCATATTGCAATTTGTGTGTACTTTGTCTGCTGTAGGCCTACCCAACACATGTCCGAGTTCTATTTTGATTTGTCTAACATCGTCATATAAAGCTCCAGTAACAAACGTGCACTCCGGATATCTTTCATAGATAATTACTGGCTGGTGATGACTGATAAATATTTAGCATATCATATTCAGTCATATCGTATCGCACAGCTTGTCCGTTATCCGAGTCTAGTGTAGGTGAGAAGCGTATTAATAACATATTATATGAAAAACTTGTGTCGCAAATTCTGTCTTTTTTTACTACAGAGTCAATGCTACTTTCAACAATGCTATCATACTACTTATTGTAAAAGTTGCTAACTTGCTAGAGTTAACTACAGATGGATAAAATAATAATATATGAAAAAGTTATTATCGCCGACTCTACTTTTCAACTTTTTGCTCATTTCTAATTTGTGCAAATCATTAGCGTCAACTCAGCTCCCTTGCAATTTTCAAGTTTTAGTTTAAATTTTAAGTCAAGTTTGAATTCCACACGTATAGGATACGCAAGCAGTAGCTTTAAAGTAACTACTCGAATCGGTAATCTGTTTCGAGTCTTAAGGTTGAGATCACTCTAGCCAGTGGGAGGGTCGAATTTTATGATCCGGTTTGTTATCTAAGTCTCGTTTCCGACGTGTTAAGCGCGCATAATGTTTGACTGTCAACTGTTTACGTGTCCAGACATGGCCATCAACGACTATCGCAGCCATTTTGTACAGGCAACGAATATTTATTTCGCGTCGACGTCGGCCACGCCCACCGTTACCATGACGACGACGTCGGGCGCCTTGTCCAGTTGGTCAAATGTCAGCCACCCATCGTACTATAGCGGTAAGTAAGTAGCGTATTTTTGGGATTTGAATTAGGTCTAACTTAACCTCCAGTTAGACCAAGCCAAGTCTGACCATTTTTTTGTGGCAAGGCCAACAAATAAACCAGGTAATTTCATGCTATGAGTTTATAGTGTCCACATTCACAAGGACAACGAGCAACACTAATGTATTTATATATTAATAATTAAATACATTAGCAAGTGAACAAGTATTATTAATTTTTTTTTAGCGACAAAATACCTCTGGGTTCTACGGCAACATGTAAATGTGCAATCCGTGCATGGTACATACTGCGCCGAAAACGCTAAAAATCTGCGAAATTAATAAAACGAAACTAATAAAAAAACGTTAAAAAATAAACGTCCCTGATGTGTGTTCGTTGTTGTGCATTACAGCGTGTCAGCACATGGCGAGAATGCGTCTTCAGCGTCAACAACTCGCCAATTCACCGCAACATTCATTCGACATCATTCGGGTTTGAGTCGATCATTATTATTGCTCTTTATCTCAACGAATCGGTTCTCTGTATTTGCTGTATTACAGCTCTTTAGTGCTGCAGATGAATAAAATGGTTTGGTGTAGGTTCGCTATTATTTCTTTTTTATAGCTCAATGAATCGCCAACGTTGTCGCCATCTCGTTTACTTTTACTGCATCATCTATACTCAAATATTTAGCTAGGCTCCTTCTAGCGGCTCAGCCAAGTGCCTCAGATTCGGCCACTGGCTGACATTGTGCACTTTAAATATGCACGTACTTACTTGCACGTACGTACTTACTATACAGTGGGAAACTAAATTTTGCTTATCTAGAGAACCTGGCTTACCTCCGAGATTATGGTTTCTATATTTTCCCATCCGAAAAAAACTCCATAGCAACTATTTGTACTTTAAACACACATAGCTAAACATGGCTGGGCCATTTCAGATCAACGTTACCAAGTAATTCTGTTTAAACAACGTCAGTACGTTTTTACTTGACATTTTTACGCTGTATTCATGCTGCTTACTAGCTTCTGTCGTTAGAGATCAAGAACTATTCAAGAAATACGATAGGAAAAGCAACGTATTAATTTACTTAGCTAGCACATAGTGATCGAAAAGTTTTAGTACGGTGGTGATCTATAGAGAGCTTTGAGTATCGAACTGGTAGTGGTAACTGTGGGTTTGCGGGTTTCACGCGTATAGTCGGTCTACAGTGCACTGCATGGTAGCAATTCGGCGGCACCGTGCAGAGGGATTTGGCTGTTTATGGGCCCATCTTCCGTACGAAGCGTTTGCCGTCTGTTTTGCGTGACAACGTCCTATCACTGAACGCGCCGGCTGAAGTCATAATTGTTTCTTCGCACAGTCTTAATTTCAGCGGCTAACACCATTTTGTGCTGTTGTGGCACATTATGTGCGATTTTGGCGCCGTTTGTTTCTTACTGCTGACACATAATCGGTCGCATCCGAAATTAACTAAAGACATGCGTCACCTTCTAACCTTTTCGACTCTTATGACCTTGACATTTGTCCTTGTAAACTAAAAACTGGTGCACTGGTTATTTCTGTAATAAGATCCTTTGATTTCGAGTTAGGGGCTCTGAAGTCAGTCAGACAGACTATCAAAACGCATAATATCTAACGTGGTTTATAGCCCACTCTTTACTTAGTTTGATTTAGTATGTATTTGAACTCCAAACTTTTCTGCTTCAATTACTTGTGAGTTTATTGTACAAGTCGTAGGTTACACTTTGTCCCACAGCACGTTGGAGTATGTGCTTACTGCGTGCACTACAGGTGTACAACGGGACGTCGTCGGACGACTGTTCAGAGCTGTGTCGATGTCCGGCGGATCTCAACTCAACCTTGTCCTCATCCTTGTCCTTGTCCTCGTTCTCGTTTTCGACGTCTGTCGTCGTCTGTACGTCTCTGCCTTGTAACGCGCCGTCGCCATGCCGCTACCGACATCTCACACACGGTACGTCATTCTATACTGAACACTTTTCATTTTTTCAGTTAAGTGATATTAAAAGACTTTTGGGTGATCTTGAAGGGAGGATATCCAAAAACACTAGCGAGGCCAGAGAGACCAGCTACCAATTTTAGAGGATTTCGGTTTTAGTGCAGTGCTTCAATGCTGTTATGTTGCGTAACAGTTGGCCGGCCGTTGACTGCACTATTGCTTTACACTAATTATCCGTGTTCAATTGCTGGTTTAACCTGTGTGTGTATTGACTATACGATTTATAAATGCATGTTCTACGTGACAGATTCCGGGTCGTTGTTTTATGTTGCGGAGCGCGGCAGCTGTCGCTGTGTGCGGGGCGAGGTCGTCTGCGCCAAATCACCGTTCAAAATGATCCCGAAAGAAGGTAAGAAATACCAGACAGACACGCCGGTAGGCAACGTGCTTGCTAGATTAAGCGACAGCCGACTTTCAGTAACTGTTATTAATAATCTGTTTTCCGCGAACAGACAGCGGACAGCAAAAGGCAGACGGACGCAGAGACACAGTCACACAAACGCTGCCTGACAATAAGGGTCGCTTGCAGCTTGCAGCTCGCGAGCCAACATACGGTAGCTCAAAATCTAACAAAATAGAAGCGATCAGAAATCTTAAACTTTAGCCGAGAATAGTGCTACCATCTGGCGAATGCAAAATACTTAAAACATCTGCTATCTTTCAGTGGTAAAGAATTCGGAATAAAGATCAATAGGGCCTAATATTCAAAAAACCGGAATCGCCGCAAAAATCTAATCACTATCCCTGGGCAATGAACTCTTTACAAATCTTTATCTGTTTATATACTTATAGTCCAGGGCTATTGCAAAGCAGCATACAAACTACAGCGGCCAGAACGAAGCGAGATGTGCGCCATTTCGTGAAGTTTTTGATGTTTGGTAGCCAACACTTGTGACATTTTGAATTGTAAATCAATACACCGGTTACTTCTGCTTCAGAGAGTGTTTATAAAATGCAGATGTCGTTTTATATGGCACGTTTGTTTTGTTTTCGAGCTAAGAGCCCGTACGGGACACAAGGACAAATAGACATAGACGGACGGTCAAAACGTGTAATGCCGCCTATGAGACGACCACATAATAAACCATCGTGCGAAGCAATGTTCCGTTAGGCGTGTTTTTGTATTATGTGGTGCAGGGTTATTTCTTCACGTGGGCTACAGCGTGGTCGAGCGTCACGTGATCGAGAAGAACTCGAACCTGCGGCTAGATTCACAAATCATGCTTCACAAGCTCACTGCCTTGCTGCGCGATCCAACCACATCTCACACAGATCAGGTCAGCAAACTATAGACCAGATGTCGCATGCATCTTGTGTTGTGGTCGAAAACACGGTGTCGTTACTGCTTTCTGTGCTGCCGAGACAGTAGCGCTTAAAAACTATAAAGGTGTGTTTAAAGCGACAGAAATGAAAAGAATTGAAATCCATTAGCCGGTTCATTTCATTACAGTTTAGTTCAACCCATTCTGTGTCCTGAGCCAGTTTAGTTCTGCAGTTCATTTCAAATATGTCGCTTTAAACGCATTTTTACATACAAATCGTCATGCCAAAAAAAGACCGAAGTCCCGAGCGTGTATAGTTTGATGACTTGTATTACTATCTAAACTTTAACAAGTAATTTGGGCAAAACTCATGAGACGCGCAACAGTTTTAGCAGTTTTTATTCGCTGGTTATCTTGATCTATCTCTATCCATTTCGCCGCAATTTACTTCTGAAATCTGCGCTGCAGCCGCAATTTGCAAAAACATTAGAACCGTCTATTTTGAAGGTTCAAGGTCATTCAAGGTCATCGATGTTGACATTATTAAATAGATCGTCACTAATGCTTGTGACTGCAGCTGTTTTCACGCTAAACCAGCCAAAAGTGGTAAAACGACCACTTTTTAAAAGGGTAGCCGTCTTTGACGCTTGACTGCGCAGGCTTTTTTGAACATAGAAGGACGCGACTTGGACTGCTAAAATTTGCGTTTAATGCTGAAAATGTCATATGCAGGCTGTGCTGATATATGTGAAGCCATTTTGATGCAAAAAATAACCGAAAAACCTCTTTTGGGGGTTCAAGGTCATTTATGGTCATCGACGTTGGCAGCAATAAAAAGCCTGTCACCATTGCTTGTTATGATATGCAGCATGTCTGTACCTATCTGCAACCGTTCCGTTTTCGCACTATAATTATGAAATGACGTTTTTTTCTACGGGGTATCTCTATTTGACGCTTGCTTTCGAAGCACGAAATTTTGTCACGACAAACTAGAGTCTTTGTGGCAGCCTACAGTAAAGATTTCGTGATTCTAGCTTGCGTCGTTTTGACACAATACCGCAGTGTGACGGACAGACGGACAGACGGACAGACGGACGGACGCTTCGACGATGGCTATGACGCGCGAAGCATTACATCCTCTCGCGCGTAAAAATCTTCGGTCTCGCAGATTTACAGCACTGTTGACTATATCGTTGTGTCGTATGCAGACGTGTGAACTGGTGCTGTACAGCGCTCACGCCGGCAACAACATCTACGAGATCAGACAACACTCAATGACGGCAGCAGCTGTTCTCAGCCTCCGTACCACACAGGTAGGCATAGACCTATCCTGATGATGATGATGATGACGACGAGTCAATATGGTTAGTGATCGCCCGCTCTCACAGCAATAAAAACAGTCACGAGTGTGCTAATAAATATATGCTCTGGCAAACAGTTCAGCTTTTAGTTCACGCCGGAACGAAGATGGCAGATGACAGTTTTGTAGAAATGCCGGCAAGGAGTTCCATGTGGCCGGTTCTGCGACGACTAAGCTGCGGACACTGTAACGGGCTGAGCGTGTCACCGGAACGGCAAGATCACCACGAAATGATAATACAGGTACTGCTGTACAGTACAGGTATTGTCACAAGAGGAAACGGGTTTGCGCATTTGCTTATGGATTCGCGAAAAGAACAAATAAGTTAGCGATGAACCTAATGCAAATCCAGAACTGCTTTAGTGTTTTATTTCAGTTTTGTCTCATACACGCTTAAAGAAAACAAAATTTATAAACTACGAACGTTCTTATTTTTCCAACTTTGGATTCTCGATGAACGCTAAACCGCCAGCATGGAAATAACAGTGATTTAAACGTTCCTGGAATTAAAGTGTTATTAATATACGAGTAAAATAACATTTATTTTAACCCGGTAACTAACTTTTCTACATATTATTTTCGCATTTACATTTTTAAAGTTTTTTGGCCGAGCCAGTCAATGTGTCAAGCAAAAAATGACAGTCACGATTTTATCCAACGTTCACAAGCTTTTTTTCATCAGAACTCGGTTTCATTTTCTAAATTATTACATATCTGTGGTTGTTACACTGTACAGGTCTGCGTTGAGCCGGCGAAGAGTCTGCTATATCGCATAAACAGTCGCCAGGCGGACATCATGTCTGACCCCGTCATCTCGGTCATCAAGGTGGGTGGAACAGGGGGAGCATAGACACGGGGGTACGCTGTCTCCCAGTTTTTTTTCAGGGAGGCGACGTGCGCTTCAACAGCGTCGTGGGTTAAAAAACTGGGGAAACAAGAATTGGGAATTTCCGACAGACAGCTGCAAATTTCCAACGGGGAAACAGGCCTATGGGTGCTCAAAATTTTATTGTTGCTTTTAAATTCCCTTTTTAAAGTGAAAAAATCTTTAGCTCCAAATTTGGTATTTTTGGACAAAAATTTTCCGACAAAAAAACCTTCTGACAGCATAAAATTGAGGGGACCATTGCTTCCCATAACCCTGCCATGACGTCTATGGCGTCTTTTTACTTTTTACCTCACACCCGTCAAGGTGATACTGTTGCTACTGCAGCAGCTGCTGCCCGCACCTCTAGCCGTATCGCGTTTATTGTACGCAATAAGCCCGTAGAATAATATTTCGCGTACCCACATTACCGGATAGCGCCACTGTCCCATCCGGCACGGATTTGTAAGGCGGCTTTCTGTTCGGAAAATATTACGTGTTGATATACTACATCCACAAAGCGTACAGCACATCTTATAGATGTTGTTGCTCCTGTAGGAGTGCGCGCTTATACTGGATACAGTGTGGCTTTCGCCGTGTTGCGGCGACATAAAAGTTTTCTTTTATTACTGCTATTGTTATGCTGCGGTCATCATAATAATGATCTTGACCGTCCGTCCGTTTCTCTGTCCGTTTATCTGTCTCATACAGTCTCCTAACTCGCAAACGAAACTGCATAGAAAACTGAAATTGTCGACAACAACGTTTTTAGGGCAAAAGTAACAGGTGTCGAGATGTGCCAACTATTAACTCAAAAAGTCAAAGGTCACTCATGATTAGGGTTAGCTTGTTAGAGAGATATACCCCGTTTACACGATTGAGCAAACATCGCGCTAGCTCGTCCAGCTCACATATAGCAACTCGTCGAGTCAGCTCGTCGAGCCAGCTTGATCGTGTAAACGGAATATTACGCTTGTGCAATGCATTGTATAGCTAAGCGGACAACCGCACATGTCAGCACTGAGCTGACATACTTATATAATTACTATTTTTTCTTCCTCTCTTTTTTGCTTTATTTGTCCCTTTTCTGTCCCTTCCTCGCGGGGTTTTCCCCTTAATCCAGCTTTGAGGCTGGGGAGCAGCTGTATGCTGTCCTCAGCCGCCGTGATTTTAGGACATTCTGGACCAAAAAGTTAGGCAGGCAAAACTGTGTGAAATTATGTACGGCAGCGTTTGGAAAATCTGATGCCTAAATACAAAGTGAAGGGAGTTAGTCTATACGGTAGACTAGTTTCGCGCACATTGCTGCAATTTAGGCCTTGAATTATGCAAACTTCTCTTCCAAATTACAGAAAACCCGTCGCATATTTTGTAATAAACCACTTGCTGAAAGGTTTGTATTATATTGACGGCGGTGTATATAAACCGTAGATGGTGCAGCTGGAGCGGATACATTTCCACGACTCACGGAAGTACACACCGCCTCATCGTTCACCGACCTCTGACGAGAGGAAGTCGAACGACTGGTCCGTCGACGATTCACGAGATAGCGCCACTGCCGTTCCGTCACTTGCCTTTCTTGCTACGACTGCTGCTTTTATTTTGTCATTTATTTGATTTCGTTTAGAAATTTTGTCAACGCATAAGTTTATTTAGAAGAACATCAGACTGCCGATTTCGTTACTAACTCGGTTATAGCTGAACTATGCCAAGTAGCTTTTTGCGGCTTTTGCGTGGCGCCTATACTCAAATCAGCAAGTTCATACAATCGTTTTTTTTAATTGTTAGCATGTACACTTTTATCTTTTAGTGTAAACACGTCATGTGTTAACTAAACCAAGCTTGCGTACTTTTAGAAATCTGATGACTTGTGGTGAACCTGGCACGTCTTGCTCGTGTAAAAGTTAACGCTGAAATTTCTTTTGATTAGTGGTTGATTGTTATGGTTTATTGAGCAAATAAAATGTGCCGCTAAGTGGCAGAACAACGTTGATGCCGAAATCGGTTAGCATGTGCGAATACGCCATCGGACTAACTAAAGATGCATAGCTTGAACGGCTACTGCACCGCTTAAACACGCCACATCAATTGCACTGTGTTGGTGTTTTTACAAAAATCTCTTCTTTCCTTACATAAGTTACACGCAGTTTAAATTTGTTTTTGTTTTCTCTTTTCGTGTTTTTGCGAATGTAGTTAGATATTTGTTCAAAAGACAAGTTTAATCGGTCGACGTTATAAGAAAAACGAATTCGCTTCAGACTAACTGTTTTTTCAGCCATCAAAACAATTAAAAGAGACAAAACCAAAAGCTATATTAGATTTATTAGGCCGCCCGTACGTTAGGTTTATGTTTTACTGCTGTTTATTTTTTTCGCCACGAAATCTCAGAGCTCTGTCGACCGATCGCTGCGAAACTTTGCTATACGTGGTCGAAATATAGGCCTAGCGGCGCTTTATAGCCTAATCTAGGTCCCAAAATTATAAGACCTTCACCCCCCTCCCCCCCAAAAAAAAATGGAAGGACAAAACATGCAAAATTTGGAGCGATTTCGGACGACTTCAGACTTCTATAGCGAATATCTCCGTAACCGATGGATATCCGAAATCGGAAAACTAAGTGATCGACAAAACTTCGAAAACAAACTGCACTGATATTGTTGAAAGTCCAATAAAAGTTTCAGGAACACAGGTTTTTTTCTAAAGACGGACGGAAACCGGAAGCACATGTTTTAGTCCTTGTCATAAAAGCTCATAAGTCATCCAAGTGAATGGTATTCGATGGGCGAAGACATTTAGCCTATAAGTTAAGACTAAAGTTGCAGTTAATCAGCTATTAGTAATCTCGTATATGTTGTATGGCACTCTGTAACGACGTCACATGATGTTAATCTTTCTATACGTTTGTGCATACTTTTTCGCTTTTTTTCTTTTTTTCATTTTATTTTTTTTCCTTCGCTGGAACCTGTTATTTTTTCTTTTTTTGTCTTTTTGTTTAATCCGTTTAAAAAACTTGCGTGGTATATTTTAATAAAAAGTAGACATTTCATGGTATACAACACAGTTTCTGACATAGCGGCAAAACCACATTTATTTTTTGCAGATGAGCCACAATTTTTATACTAAAATACTGAAAAAAATCTTACGCTCAATGAAGCAAGACGCTGCTACGACGCTAACATTCTGCAGCCATAAACACGACTGATTAAATAAACAACAGCCAATGCAGAGTGAGACTTAACGGGCACAAAAAACTACTACTATAGTTTAAAGCATAATTTATGACAGCGGTTACAAATTACAAAGTTTATGAGAGCACGCATTGTTCTAAATAGACTTTACCAGCTCATATTTATTAGACTACCGGTAGAATATTGCCAATAAGTTCACACATACGGCACAGTTTAAAAGGAACGCTATAAAAACGTTAAAACGTTTAGTTCTTTCCGAGTTATAATGCCCATAGGGCGACGCTGATCTCCGTCTTCTTAGCCGTCAGCCAGACATCAGTTTACACTGCAAGATCACGGATACAGAGCTAGTGCATCGCGCAATGTGCCTGCTTACGTTCCAGCTAACGCTGGTACTCATTGCGCCTACTCACGGAGGGATGGCCAGGTTGAGTTGACCTAGGTAGCTGGTTAAATACCGAGATCGTTTACTCGTCTGCCGACGGTCACCCATTTAAGTACCAATCGGACCGGGCGTTGATTAAGTACGTTGATGCGACCAAAGACGTTACCAACTAAGCCAAACTGTTACTATAAAATAACTGCCGGTAGTCGTTAAAATGAACGACAAAGTGTCACTCAATATAGACCTACTAAAAGGAGCCCATAACGTTATATTACACTGTGTCCCAAAAAAGATCCTCAACATTATCGCTTGTAACTCAAAGAAGGATTAACAGATTTTAATATTTTTGGCACCAATATTTCTGATATAACTGGTCATCAAATGCCCATTCAAGTTCTCATCTAACTCAGCGTCTGCCTCTGAATTACTTGGGATAACAGAATACAATATATTATAAAGTATGCGCTGAGATGAACAACAAACGTCAATAAACTGAAAATAGAATTAATTGCGCAAAAGTCTGATCTAGTGAAGCGCAGTGTTTACTGACTTGCTCGCTTACTTACTTACTTACTTATTTACTTACTATGGTACTTCTACTAAAACACAGAACTATGATAAAACGTTGTTCAAAAATGTCGATGAACTCAAGAAGCGACTGGTTGAAGTCTAGATTGGTTTGGCGCAAACATTAAGGGCACTGTTATCAACCAATGGAGAAAGCGTCTGCTTGCCTGTGTTTGGAACAGCCGACATTTTTCTACTCTAGGTTGTTGAACAATTTTACAATTAGATAAACTGTCGGGCAAAGTAAAACAAATGCGGACAAAATGCGTTTATGTGTGCTATTTTAATTAACTAATAATACTGCCTTAAATAAAAATTTTATACTTGCTTTGTTTTATTTTTTCAGTTAGTGCAAAAATCATACTTTGAGTGAGATATAAACTCAAACGGTTATCTGATGGCCAGTTGCGTCAGGAATAATTGTACCAAAAAATTATTAAAATCTAGTAATCCTAGTTCATCATCATCCTTAACATCATTTTCATTGCATAAACGATATCAGCAACAATAAGTACATATCATAAGAAAATGCAACAGGAACGAGTCAATAGCTAAAATAGCTTATAAAGGGACTCGACAACGATAACGTCGGGAATCTTTCTTCGAGACACAGCGTGGCAATCATACACCGTCATATCTATAGCCTACTGTCGAAACGTGATTTTTTTCACGTCACACAATTAATCAAAACAATTTAATATATAGCGCCAAATGTCGCAAACGAACCACGTCACAATCACTAGAAATTGTCATACATAGCGATCACAAGGAAAATAAATAGTTGTTTCAAAGTGTTTTGTATTCAAAAATGACGACGCGCGGTAACACACTCAAAAAACTTAATAGAACGCACATCTCCGCCGAGAACAATCACGTTTTAGTTGTCTATATCAATTGCAGTAAAAATAACTTTTATAATTCCTAAATGTGAGTACTGATGCGGATTGCCACCGAATTCTGATCGACTGTCCACCGTATAAAAGTAGACTTACCGTTAAAAACTTTTGAATCATTTATGTATATGGATTTTGATCCGGATCACCACTAAGTTTAGTCGATTGGTCTTGGGCTATGCCCTATTTCCTCTAAAAATTTCTTTAAAATTCATATATAACTTTTTACATAGAGAGACAGACAGACGAACAGACAGGCAGACACAGAACGATAATAATAATAACGCAGACAATTTCTAACGCGCGTATCACGTGAAAACCAATTACAAGGCCCTACGAAAACAGAATCTCCTCGGCAGAAGTAATGATTAATACAATACACACGATTAGTGAATAGCAACATGCATGCGGTAGAACAAAAATAACCGCCCTACTATAATGCATGCCGGAAACGATGCTACATGCAACACTAATAGTAACAACATCAGTACTACTACTAAAATAATTATAATAATTCGATGAAAACAATCATAATTATATGATAGGCTATAGCAGGATGGTCTTATCTCGCAATGGTAAAGTATTCAAAATAGTGGAACTACCGGTTCTGCGACATTGACTTTAACCAATGACCTTGAAATATAATGCAGTTCTTGCGGTTGTCAAGATACACGTACATGCAAAATTTTATCAAACTTAGTGCAGAGGCTTATAGGTTATCTTGTTAGCAAACAAACAAACAAAAAGACAAAAAACTCGGCTGAAAACTTTACTGTCGTAGCTACCGCGGATAGTCGAAATGCCATACAGGAATTTTGTTTTACGAAAACCTCGATCACAGAACGGTTTACGACGCATTCATCACGATTTACCAATACCGTCAAGCGAGTAAATATGTCACTGACAAGATAATTACACAAAAGCTAACCACTTTTATTTGAAGTAGCCCTATTCATACATATTAACAAGCAAAATGTTCGTACAAATGATTATATCTTAGTTCAATTGGAATTCAGTCAGGCAATACACAACGTAATAAGTTACTGTAACACAAAACTATACATAAATGATTACACAACATACAATTAAGTAAATAAACATATAAATATATGGAAAACAATAACTATTAGGCTCAGAATAAAACTACTTATTTTTTTTGCTTTCCATTTTTTCTATATACTGCTAAACTGTTCATACATTTATTTCAGGATACACATAATTATTCTCTTCACATGACTTTCTACCGGCTAAACTCTGATCAAGACAACTAAACCACTAGCGCAACGACAGATGTTAATTACAATCACAGACACGTGCACGTTATGGGGCTTACCAGAACTAGGGTCAAATAGCTAACAAACATGTTACCACAGTACAGATCGTAAACGTACACAACTTAGACCGCGATATTCACATACACAAACGAATCTAATGTGAACTACGTCATGCACACAAGAAGCACAGGTACGTTAGATGGCTCGTTCATATATTTTTTTACCAGAATATAGTGTACGTCAAAATTGTTAAAAAATATAGAATCGGTTGACACATGTTAAAGTAAACTTTTAAGGCATGGCAGATTGTCATCAAAATACTGACATTTTTAGAAATGCGCTATATTCTTACTGCAACTAACAGTGGGTAAATATTTCTGCAAAGCAATGTTCACAACGCCGAACATCCAGTTGACGTATACACTCTCTCGGCTGACTAAATGTATTACAATACACCTGTAGACCGTCTGAAGTAGTTTTAACTTCATCGGCAATCGTCGCAACAGACCCCGCACCACTCTTTATGATGATGATGATGCACAGTGACGACACGGGCCACAAAATCTACAATGCTTGTCCAGGTTTTCCAATAAACGGATAAGTCGACAGCGGTATTTTCTTCGACCGCTGGCACGCTACTGTTCCTCGTCGCTGGAAACTGTCTGAGGATGTCTTTTCGGCGCAAAAAATGTAGCGGTAAGCCTTGGCGAACTTGGCGTTCATAAAGCCATAGACGACCCAGTTGATGCTCGGGGACAACCACATCAGCATGACGCTGACAAAGTACACTTCGTACGGTAACGACCGGTCGGTGTCTAGTCCGTAAACGACGGTCATCGGCAGATAGCTGACGGCGAATGTAAGAAATGTTCCGACGGCGGTCTTGAGTAGGGACAGCTCGTGGTGAAGACGGACGCGGTTAAACGAGCCGCCGATGCTGTTGAGTCGACGTCCTCGACGCCAGACGAGGAAGTAGATTCGTGTGTAGCTGAAACCGACGATAGCGGCACACAGCGACACGACACCGAACTTCTTGACGATACCGATGTGCTGGAACTCGGAGTGACGGACGAACGAGCAGAACATGGTGTACCGGTTGAAAACGACCACGTCGTGCTGGTAGACGTCCGTCTGGATCAACATGGTCACGAACTGGATGAGGATAAGAACGGACGGCACGAAGTACATGACGACGAGGATAGCGACGACGGAATAACGATGCACGAGAACTGGGCCGAGGTGACGCGGGTGAACGAGGATGACATAACGATACAGCGCAAACACTGTCACGTGTACAACGTCTTCGAGTATTACCAGAATCTACGTTCAGTCACCTCTGAACCATCAACCGTCCAGACATCATCATCATCATCATAACATACGTGTACAAAAATCACAGGTAAAACAGGCCATCGCGCAGTATAAAACTTACAAAACAGACATGTCTTCGAGGATCACCAGGTTGCCGACGACGAGCGCATAAACACAAGTTTGGGTGCCGAGCGTCCAATAACCAGCAACGTAAGTCTGTACATGCAAAGTCCTAACGGCGAGTGTTTGGATGAGGTCGCACGCAGCCAGAGACGCCACGAACACGTTGACTGTTCGACGCAGCGGTCTGTAGCGCCAGACGGACAGCAGTACAAGCAGGTTTCCGATCACTCCAGCGAGCAAACACAGAGCGCCGATGGACGCTCCAGTCACTCGAAGCGGGTACGGCAACGATCCATTGCGATCGACGCTCACGTCGTCTTCCAGTGCGTTACTGTTAGTGGTGGCGGCCATGGGTCTAATAACCTCATGGCTCGGTGTATTTATCGTAGTCACTACACAGTTGACCTGGGACAATAGACTGGACAACAGCAAAACGTCGTCCTGCTGATACACTGGATACACAGACACAACTGACATATACATTCGTGATCGCAAAAGGCAATGGCACTTGCCGGTTTTATCCTTTACCATAGTTTAAACGAGAATTAGTCGATTGGTACTCCAGTTGCTTAGACCACAGTCGTAAGTTGCTGTCATTTTCTCGTCAATTTACGTCACATTCTAAAATAATAAAAAAAATAAAGATAGTCATTCGTAAGGCGTGCAATTTCAGCAAGCTAAATTTCAGGCGTTGTACATAGCGTTAACTAATTTAAATATTCGTTTTCGTTACTTTTGTCAAAGATTATCGTATTGCAGTAAAACGCGAGAACATGTACTACCCACATTAACCAAATTACAATGTTTATTAGTCAAGTTGTTAACGTTTTGGTAATCGCTGCTGCTTTCCTCGAAACTGTTTCTGTTCACCTCTACACTGTGTCTCAAAAAACGTCCCACTTTGTGATTGCCCATATCTTCGTCAAATATTGACCGATTTTCAAAATTTTTTCACTGCCACATTTTGTGGACAAGTAGCAGTAGTGCAATTTCAACAAGCTAAACATACCACCACACCTTAACTGTGTCTCTACACTACCATGTGAAACTCTTATTGTCAAAAATGTCGAAAATGCTAGTAATACATATGCAAAAATTATTTCCTAAAAACAATTTTTTAACAATTTTTATATTAATATTTAATAGTGTTTAGTTTTGGATACATTCCTTGTGTTTCTAAACAAAAGCAGATGATATTATTGTAAAAAAATAATTTTTTATGCAGTGATAATACACTGGTAATGTAACGTGCATTTAGCAATGGGGACAAGGCTTCAAATAAGAACTTTTTTGAGTTCAAAAATGCAGTTTGCAAAAAATACTGGCAAAATTTTTTAAGATAAACAAAAACAGGGAAGGACTGGGACACATTACTAAAAAGATTTGGATAACAGGAAGCACTGAACAAAGGCATGAGAGCGGCAGATTGAAGCATGCACGTACTGAAGAGAACGTGACCACTGTGGATGAACTGGTAGCCTTACTAAACCACGAAGGCCAGAAACAAACACTCTGTATAACACGCCAGATATCCACAAAGACGGGTCTAATACAGCATAGCATTGTACAGATCATTTGTCGCGATTTTGGTCTGAAGTGTCTTTCATCTTCCAACATGCCTGTTGCTTAGTATTGCTAGTTTTTTCTTACAATTATATTTCACAAGGTAGTGTAGCGACGCAGTTATGGTGTGGTGAGATATTCAATAACTGCTTTATTGCAAATTGTCCAAAGAGTGTGCGAGTGAAAGAATTTCGAAAATTGGCCAATATTTGTCAAAGATATGGACAGTTACAAAGTGGGACATTTTTTGAGACACAGTGTAGTCATGTCTGTAAGACCGGGCAAAAAGTTCGGTTAGTAGGATAGAGTGTGGACGCGTGTCTTCATGTTGGTGTGAATCGTGCAGCGCCGGGCGTGCCGCAGTCGCTGCCTGCAAACACTGGAAGCAGTGGAAACAGCGAGTCTGTCAACGTTGTACGTGGACAAACTGTTAAGCTTTTCTGTCCCAGCGCACGACAGCCGCACGTAACTGCACAGGTATATATTCGTCGCCAACTGTCATATTCTAACCTTCAATTCTTAAGCATTTTCTAACCAGTTCGTAGGTATTTAAGTAATGTTTGGCATGTTCATGTCATTAAATGCTGTGGTTTTACTATCGTTAGTGCAGCAGTTAAAGCGATAACCTGTAGGCCTATAGACGTCGTGTGCATGATGATCACGTGATGACATAGCCTATGTCACATCAAGGGCTCGTTGCGACTTTGATGAGTAGGGCCCACCGTCCGCGGTGTACGTAGCAAGTGGTGCAAATTTACCGAGCGTCTCAGTGAAAAATAGTTAATAATAAATATTTTCCGTAAATCTGATTGCGCGGTTCTTATAAGTGCAAATACGGGGCGCGTGTGCTTGCAGTGGATGCGGCTGGGTGACGTCACTGCCACGCTGATGACGTCGCAGCTGTTGACGTCACAACAGGTGCCCGGCTCAGGTCAGCACTCTGCTCGTTGGAGCATTGAGCAAACAGAGCATCACAGCGTATTGACGATTGCCGATGTGACTCGGCGTGACTCGGGTCTTTTCGTCTGCTATTACGTCACATCCACGACATCGCGTCCTTTAGTTGTCCGCGTCTTTCGTCTCAATGTTTCTGATGACGATCATTCTACTGCCATCGTTCAACAAGGTCTGCTTAACGGTTTCATGTTCGTTACAAGTGACGAACTGTTCGAGCCTCGCGTAATGTTGTTTTGTTTTGCCAAAACGTAACTTTGACGTTTCATTGCTTACGCTGAATATACAGGGTGGGCCAAAAATGGCATCATTTTTTGTACGCCTCATAACTTCACCAAATAGTAACCGATTTTCAAAATTTTTTCACTGTCAAAATTTGGAGACAATTTGCAATCAAACTGTTACTGTAGATTCCACCACACCCAAAGTGTGTCACTACATTACTTTGTGAAATGTCAGTGTCTTAAGAATAACAATTAAAAACAAGACGACTTTGGTAACAACACATTTTAAGAAATTAACAACGGAAACAACGTGTTTGTTGTCACAGTTATTGTTTAAAATCACATCTCACAGTTTTCACATTGAATTTTCAACGTGTCTGCCTTGCTGCTGGGACGATGCATCGAAGCCAGCGACGCCACTGACCAATGGCGCGATTAGCCAAACGCTATGGCACTTTGCGCCACTCGGCGACAATGGCTTTCTTTAGCTGGTTGACTGTCGTGAATCGTCAACATTGATAGGCCATCTGTTGAAGGGCATCCCGAACAGCATAATCGACTGGATTTAAGTCTGTGTTGTTTGGGGGCCACATGCCAGGCTCGATCAACGTTGATCATGCAACTGTTCAGTGGCGTTGCCGGCTTGAGTGTGTCATCTGACATTTCACGAGGTAGTGTAGCGACACATTTGAGGTGTGGTAGGATCTGTAGCGACAATTTCATTACAAATTGTCTCTTGATTCTGATAGTGAAAATTTTTTGAAAATCTGTTAGTATTTGGTGAAGTTATGAGGCATACAATAAATGGTGCCATTTTTGGCCCACCCTGTATACTTTCGGGCTAGTGATTAATTTGTAGAAAAAGAAGCGCTTACTGTCAAAGGGGCCTTCGCGCAAGCGCCAAAAATCGAGACCCTTTGTCATCATATCACGTTGCGTCCATACAGTCTATTCTCTTGCCAGCTGACTGTGAAGTCTCATGGATCGTCGTAATGTTAGCTTTCTCATCGGGGTAAGAGCGGAGCTCCGATTGAAAACGGCAAGGAATTTTCGTGCATTTAGAGCTGGGAAAAGCGCATTAGGTTCGTAGCGAGGCACATTTTGACAAAATTAACCACACATAGCGTACAGCACACCCAAAGCACAGCACAGCGTACCTCCGCTTTGACGTACCGCTTCCAAATTACCAAGTGCCGGTACGCCGCTGTCGTACCGGATTGTTGAGTTGAGTGATTAGTACTGAGCGTCAGTGAGCGTGTTGTTTGTTTTATTCAGACTCGGCAGATGGCAGCACTGATGTGGACAGACGGCCGGTGTTCCCATCGCTGTCGGTGACTTCACTGACTATTATCGTGATCTTCAGCGTCATCAGCCTGGCGACGATCTTCTGTGTTGTGGCGCGGCGTCACGCCGTACAGCCGCGGCGCAAGTCAGTCCATCCTGCGACTGGAGTCGATGTTAGCACAGCTCTGAAGGCTGGCAGCGGCAGACACGCCGATAAGATGACGAGTTTGCGGTCAGGCACGCTACCAATGACTAGTCTCAGGTCTACTGACTTGACGCGTCCGGCGTCGTGCTATCAGTCGGTCTACTCTGACAACGTCTGCCCGACGCTGAAGTCATCGTGGACGTCGACCTCGCTGCCGCTGTCTCAACTATGCTCGGCGTCGCAGACTGCTGCTTCCAGACCACACGCCTACCCCGACATGTTCCCGCTTGCCGCTAGACAACTACAACCGATAACACTTCACTACTACAACGAGTTCTGAACAACGCGCACTAGAATGCATTGATCGGCAGTCACGTCGGGTTTGAAGTTTGAACTTCAGACTCGAAGCTTTACATGAATCGATGAACAAGAATTTTAGCATGTCATTCGACATATTTTAGGTGTTTGTAAAATACGGAGAATAAGGCAAATTTGCTGCTTCCGTGGGACGTCGAAAAGCTAAAAGGCTTTCGGTTCACGCACTCGCCATATGCAACCCCAATCCCTATGACAATTACTGGCTATGCCCAGAGCTGGGCAGTAACGAAATTACATGTAATTCAATTACTTGTATGTAATTCAATTACAAATTACAATAGTAATTTATAATTCAACTACATTTGGTGTTGACGTAATTTGTAATTGGTGATTCAATTACATGGTCATGTGATTTGTAATTTCAAATTACATTACAGTTTTCCATTACATCTAAAAGTTTCAAGTGGCAACATTTTAAACTTTTTCTATTAAGCATCATATCAATTTTTTTACTTACTTAACTACACTTTGCCATGTGACTTACATTTTCAGTTATAACTTTTATCTGCACAAGTTGTTTTTGTAAATAGTGTAAACTGTAAATAGCTGATTTTCCATTACGCTAATCGTGGGATGAACACTGGACAGTCTGCATTGTCGATCGTTGTCAAGTCATAAAACATTTCTGCAATTGTTCATTTTCCAGGCCTTTAATGTGACATAGACCTTCATGTGATTTACATGATGTAACTTACATTTACAAATATAAGTTGTGTTTGTAAATAGTGTAGACTGTAGTCGACATTACCAGGTAATTGGTGAGTTGCTGCTTGCTTCTGGTGTTTTGTGGTCTGGTAATGAATAGTGATTACATTATTAGTCTACTACTGTTAGTTTGCTAGACCTACAGTGTATGAATGTATTTTTTTGTAATACTAATTGGGAAACAAGATTAGCAATTGCATGCATTTGTAATAGAAGTAATTGAAATTACGTAATTTGTAATTTGCAATTTAGTCTCTGATTCCAAAGTAATTTGTAATTTGTAATTGAATTACATTTGAGCCAGTAATTTGCCTGGGGCAGTATTCAGCATAATTCAATGAATATGTTTATTTTCGCGCAGTATACAAAGTTTTAATGAAGTACATATTATGTTTTCAAAACTCTGTTTACATTAGATAGGGGCCTACACAGTGAATTAAGTGAATGGCATTGGCACAGCAAAGAATAGAGCGATGGAGCAAAAACTATTTTTGTGTATAGGACTAGCAGTAACTTTCAGTCAGTTGCTAATGGTGACAGACGACTCATTCAAAAGGGTCTATGATAGTGTTAATCCTGGAGCCAAAATCTATGAAACTTGACTTGATTCTCTCACTTCAGTTGCTGCCCTAGTGTCTATACACATGGTCTCTTTAGTTCATATTTCATGTCTCAGCAAGTCTATAACGCACACAAAACGCGCGTGTTTACAGTATCCATATTTTACAACAAAGGGTAGCGACGCGATCGAAAACTAATAAAATTTTCAATTAAGTTTTTGCCGCGAATTATTCGCACAGTGTGACGATGAAAGAATGTTGCAAATCGATCTAGCAAACATAGCCTAATATAAAACAAATGAAATAGTGCGACGCAGTTACTGAGTCATTTACGAGACGCCAATTACAACAAAAAAGTTACCGTTAGTTAAACAAAAAATCTGAGCCAATGTTCATGAGACGCGCGAGAGCCGATAGCAGTTTTTGTTCGCCAAGTTGTCTTAGTCGATGTCCATCTATTTCATCGCAGTTCTTTCTTCTGCAGCCGAAAATCGTAAAAGAATTACTGAAACCCCTATATTTGAAGTTTAAAGTCATTCAAGGTCATTGATGTGAATATTACTAAAAACATGTCACCAGTGCTTGTTATGATAAGCAGCATGTCTGTGCATATAAGTAAGTAAGTAAGTATTTGAATATTTAAAGTGCACAATGTCAGCCAGTGGCCGAATCTGAGGCACTTATATGCAACCATTTTCACGCTGGTCAAAATAAATAATGTCTTTTTAAGTGGGTGCCCATCTGTCTCCCCTCGCTCGAGGCGACCCTTTTCACCGAGCAGCATGAACTGTTGTCCCAAAATAGGCCTACTAGACGCCATAGGCTATATCATACGGTAAAAACCAGAAGTCTCTATCTCATCAGGTCTTGGGTCGGTACCGAATCGTGACAGACCTACAGAATCACCATAGGCCTGGCTAATACCCGTTATAGCTAGCTAAAAATGCGTGACAGTGTGACAGACAAAATTCGACTTTGAAAACTCAGCAAGTTGGAATAGTAGGTTGTTGTGAAATGAATTAATAGGTCTAGTTTGATGAATGTATCAACTGTTCGGCAGTAAATGGCATGCAGTTATAGTTACAATGAGGTGTCGTTACTCGCCACCTCAGAGCGATGAGAACTCGGCGTGAGATATTATAGACCTACAGTCTATATTGACAGCTGAAGCAGGCCTACAACAATGCTGCCGCTACTGCTGCTGCTGCTGCTGTTGGTGATGATGATGATAATGGCATTATGGTGTCAACAGAATGGAGACGTAATAGCCGGTGTTACGGAAGCGCCCGTCTCAAGTTGATTAGATTGCACGACAACACTCTGTTGCATTCTCTGCTGCATTTTATAAGCTAATATGGACTGCATCGTGACCAAAAAAATTACGAGATTCTATGCATATTCCGACATCATGCATAACTGTAACAAATGTAGACATTTTCTGCATTGTCGGGCACAATTAAACTTTAAGTCATTTTCGTGATGCTCCGTTTTTTTAAAAATAGAATATTTGCTACAAATATTGTTAGACCTACTATGCCTATCTATGTTCGTTGTCCTGAGATATTTGCAACGTCATTAAAACAATGCTGTCTCAACAACAACAAAAAAACGATAACGATAATGAAAGTCGACAATGTTCCATAATAGCTTCTCTAAATTGGAACGAATTTTAAAAATGTTAGTTAGACAAAATGCATTTCACCTAATAATGCTGTTTATCTTAAGCGTAGGCTTAGGACCTTACAAAATAAAACAGTGCTAAACCACATCAAACATAAACAAAATTGAGAGAAGGTCATAGCGGAGGGGCATTTTTGTCCAAATTACAACAACCAAAGCATGTATTATATGTTCTACATGTCAGCTAGTCCAGCCTCGGTTAAGCGAAAATACTTGTAACTTTTTACTTAGGGGCCTAACTTAAAATGGCGTCGTGGCAGAATGAGCAGAAGGGCACCACACATCACAATTTTGCCGTCTAAATTTTAACTCGTCAGAAAATTTCTTTTTAAAACAAGATAATGTTCATATGAACACAGAGTCTGTCCAATGCATTTCGACAGTTTACAGCATATGTCCGTATAAATATAATCAGTGAGCTGTTTAGACAGGTAGAAAACATCAAACAGTTTAATTTCAAATTGTACAGCAGCAATGATTCTTTCATCCTTCTCTATTATTTTAACTAAACAATAAACATTGTCAGTCACGAGACCATTCGATTCGTCACCAGCGCTTTACTATAAGTGGTCCATCGTCACCATGCGTCTACCTGGCACCCTACGGAGATATAGCGCCTCAAAGATAATGGGGTTACGAGTTTGATCTTTTGGGGTCACGTGACGTCATCGGTCATGTGACCATTCGATTCCCAAGGGTCGACTTCCTATGGATGGTCCATAGTGACCAGGCGTCCATCTGGCACTGTTGTTATGCGTAGCATTGGACAGACAAAAATACAAAATTTGGGGCTCAAAATCTCCCATTTGGCACAATTTTGAGCACATTTGGGGCAAAATTAAAATTTAAAAAAAATTGAGCTCCCGACCCACAATGTTTTCTGTCGGAAATTTGAAGCTGTCTGTTGGAAAGTTGTAACTTCCTGTCTCCAACCTTTACCCACGACGCTGCTGCATGCTGACCTATGTGCATTGGTGCGGCTCTACTTGAATTGTCGGCTGCTCAGCTACGAGTGGACAGCTGCTGCTGCTGCTGCTGCTGACGTGACGTCACTGCGAGCCACAGATAGACAGAGCGGACACAGACGATTAGTTGATCGCCCTCTTTCTGCGCGCGATGAGCGATCATTGAAGAAATGTCGATAGTTTCAGAGTTGTACGGCGATAGCGACAAAAAATGGTAGACGTAGAGAGCCGGAAATTGTGCCATTTTTGTGAAAATCAGATTTGACACAGGACCAAGGAATGTGGTTTAAACTCTAGTGCTCTACGTCAGCGCACACACGCAGTTTGAGAGTTTACACAGCAGCTGACGCGATGCCGAGCAGTCAACGTAACGCGTCGTCCTCGTCGTCAATCCAACTCGCCTACCTGCCGTCAGCCTCCTCCGAGCTAGGACCGACCCCGGGCGACGGCGACTCACCCGCGGCACACCTGGTCGACCAGGCCGCTGTACAAAGCAGTGCGGCTGACGACACGGCTTCCGCCATTGACCATCACTTTGCACTGTTCTTTAACACGCCCGTCAGCAGTCGCAAGAAGAACCACCTCGCGGTGACCGTTCAGGGTCGCGTCTACAACTTCCTCGAGCGGCCGACCGGCTGGAAATGTTTCCTTTACCATTTCACCGTGTAAGTTCTGACGCTTTACGCGTGCGCTGTTACAACTGTAAGTTGTTGCGAGTAAATAAAATAAGTAAATCTTTTCGTAGTCATTATAGTACCCTGACTTACTGTCTATTAGACAACAATGAATGTTATGACTGTCTGGAGGGAAGATTGTCAGAACTTTTCAGTGCCGTAGGCCTATTGAGCGGTTTTAACGGATATACTATATACGACAGTCTCTGCTTTAGGTCTGGGATGTTCTTCTGGGTCGTAATTTTGTGTCTTGGTTTTTACTGTACGCCAAAACCTTTAAAAATTATTTTAAACTTTAGAACTTTAATTTTTAGCTTAACAAGTTGAAAAAATCTAACAACTTTCCTTCAAAACTGAGGTTTTTGTTTAACCTTGGACTGGAGCAATCGGACGTTAGTGACACTAGGTGAAATATAAGCTAGATAGATGACGACAATGACGATGATGATGTAGGGGCCTAATAACGATGATGGCTGTCGTCATATATCAACATCTGTCAACAAATTCTGACGACTCAGTCTCTGAGTGTGTTTCTGCTTGCATCGCTTGGAGGCGCGCGCGTTGACGAGCATGCCTCAGCAGTTGAGCATAGCGAACATCACTGACAACAGATGTATAACGTATATTACGTGTATGTAGTCACAGCACAGTTCTGTCTGAATTTTTAGCCTTTCGATAAGGGTGCACGGGGGTCCTGCATAAATGACGTCACGCATTTTTTAGGAAAAATAACTCTCCTCCCTCCTTCGTCGCGTTTCGTCACGTTGCTATGGACTCCCCAAATATGACGTCACAAACTCATAACCCCCCTTGCAGTCTGTAGTAAAGCCTACGGATCTATATGAGTTTCAAACGCAACGCAATTTTTTGTATGATTTGACACATTTGCAACATAAGTATAGTATATCAGAGTTCTGATATGTAGAAATGATCTCTGTTGTGAAAATTGTCTAACCAACTTACGGGCAAAATTACGTGAAACGGCTTTGCCGCAGATGTGACGTGCCGTGATGTTACGCAACCTCTAACCCTCCCCTATACGTCACACATCGTCACAATGTCGAGAACCCACCCCCAACCCCTCGGCGCGTGACGTCATTTATGGACGACCTCACGATACATGTCAATTACTAGCAAATTCTGTGACGTTTGCCCAGTGGCGGCGATTTCTTCTAGACAGTGGGGGGACGACATGGCTAAAAGTGGCAATTGTTGGGGGGATGCTTGCATTTGCGTCCCCCCAACCAAAATTTTTGGGGGGGACGCGTCCCCCC
>Ga0209367_1001351_pt1 | contig 29790 bp, 21 predicted proteins | sample WorMetLIZISLAND2_FD_187412 | JGI IMG/M metagenome (GOLD analysis project Ga0209367, IMG submission 187412) | Marine gutless worms symbiont microbial communities from Max Planck institute for Marine Microbiology, Germany - Olavius geniculatus... ...
ATTTGTTCTGCCGCCCTTGTTTCTAGTGTTATTGCAAGTGATTGAAAGCCAGCATTGGTATTTCGCATGAACAAATTAGTCAGGGAAAACAATTCATTTTGTTCTGGAAAGTCAGGGAAAAGTCAGGGAAAATGTATTCTGCAGAGTAGTAGGAACCATGTTCTATTTTGGTTTATAGCAATTAAAGCAACAACTACAGTGAATCGTTACTTATGCAACTGACTAGTAGTCCTGGTCATTTAAATTAACGTCAGCGTCATAAAAGATTAAGTATAATAAGTGATCACAGCAGGAAAACAAGTCAGTCATCTCAGGCTCCGTGACAGCAGAATCATGGGGTAAAAATACAGAATTTTAGCCGCAAGTATTGCATTTTTTGACAAAAAAAATAACACAAATTACACAATGGGGTTGAATCTTCTAAGGTGAGGGGGCGTATCAGCCAGGGGCGAAATGGCAAAGGGGCGAAAAAGCCAGACAGCGAGTAGCTTGCCACACTGCAGTTGCATAACTTGTTAGCATAATTTTCACAGCAGAGTCCTAAGTTAAAAATGTCATTTTTAGTGAAATTATCCAATGCTTTTCTGTGAATTTGTTTTAACTAGATTACTGCTGCATTTGAGATAGATTTTAACATTTTCCATTATTTGTGCTCATTTAATTGACATTATGTGCTATTGTGTATTTTGCAGACAAAATTCCTGTATGGAACGGTGATGTTCGCTGGGATAGTGGGACCTTCTGCGTACATTATTGCGAACATAAAGTACTACGGTGGATCTGCATACACTGAAAAATAATTCATGGTCTCTGGGATATTCTTACTTTCCGCATATGTTGCTGAAAATATAAAACACCGCTAACATGTTTCAAAACGTGAAGACTGCACATTGCATTGTTTCATTTGACAAACTGTTGTAAATACAATATTAGTTTGATGCAGAGATTAATGCTTATTTTCATATTCAAGCGATTTATACATTGCCGTTTCTCTGTTAAATCAATATTTTCTGGATTGAGGTGGTTTATAATGTGTTGGTGATTTAGATGTTACAAAGTTGACATTTAATGTAGCATCATTTACTGGTGGCAGAAAATTTGAATGACAGACTTACATATTGATGGCAGTTTTAAACATTGGGGTTTTTAAATACTACATTTTTCAAACATTGGTTGTTATGAGGCCTGTCCTAGAGTTATGTTGAATAATTAGTGACTGTAGTGGTTAGTCAGTTTTTGCGTTACATGCAGTCAGTGACATATTTTAGTTGTTATTGCTTTTGCTTTCTTTGAAACAGTTACCAATTTCTACATGCCTGAAAAAAATGAAAAATAGCACATTGGAAGATGTTGACAGCATTGTTACCCTCAGTGGTGTCGTGGGTTTAATGCAAAGGGGAACGCGCAACAGCGGTGGATGTTTGAAAGCCCAGTAAAACCAAATCTATGTTCACTCATCCTAGCAACCATGTTTTTTACAGTCACCAGAGGGCGTGACCTGTCTCGCTCAGCCAACGCCGTATCGGCTGGAAATAGCAAATTTTTCCCACTTGCTTCTCATTTAGCGCCCTAACTGGGGGTGACCCCTTTCGAATTTGTGAAAAAGCTTTACAGTTCCTGAAACTAGAGTCTTACAGGCAGCTGACGGTGAAGATTGGTGATCCTATTTTGCACCATTTTTGACTGATGCACGTAAAAAGTAGGCGGGGCAGGAAGTTGCAGAACTTTTCCAACAGACAATGCAAATTTCTGACAGGCAAGAACAAATTTCATACAGAGCAGATAATAGGTGCTCCAAATTTCAATTTTGCATCAGAATTTTCCCAAAATGGCAATTCTTCAACCTCAAATTTGAAATTATGCGTATTTGAGCCAGAAATTGATGGTGAGAAGTTGTCTGACATGCCAATATTTAGCCCGTCATCCCAGCCATGACACCACTGGTTGTCCTCGAGAATACCCGGTAGTCCTTGTGCTTGTCCTTAGACCTTGAACAGACCACACAATCTGTTCGTTCGTGATTTATGGAGAGCTACAAATTACCATAGCCAGAATCTGATGATGTCATACTAGCGAAAACCAGAGCTGATAATGAATGTAACTTTCTTTTATAGTGAACCCCCCTGTCCTCCAATAGGCAGCATTCTGAAATTGATGACTGTCTGGAGGAAGATTATTAGAACTACCATTATTGTTAATTACATATGCACGCATATAATAGAGTTCTTACGATTTTAGGTATAGCTCGTTTTGTCTTTTATGTTTCTGTAAAGATTAAAGTTTTTGTTCCTTCATTGTAAAGGTTACACTTAACGTTCCATTATTATATGTGTGTGCATTCTGCATGGAAAGGTCATCCCCGAAATGACCTATATTGTGTCGGGTGGGACTACTCACTCACTCACTCACTTTAATAGTGAATTATACAAAAATTGTGATCAATTAATGGTTAATTTTGACTGAAAGTGTGGTAAATGCCAAAGAAAATGTATTTTATTATAAACTCAGCAACTTTTTCTGTTACTGAACTATAAGCTCTCATAGATGCACTGAGACACAATTATTGTTTTTTAACCTAGTCTAGTAGAGAGACTAAAATGTGGATTTTTTTCTGGAAAACAGACGACTGACTTGATTTCCGATGCATGCTTGTCACAATGTCATTCTATCAACAGTACTTATGTTATCGCTCATGAAACTGTGTTACCGGTAATTGTTAAAATTTTACTGTAACACTATAATTAATTTCAGCTCTACTAAAAACTAGTGGCAGCATACAAGAATAACAGCAAATGGTCATTTCAGAGAACTTTATAATATGTCGTAAATAAAGCGCTTACAACACACAGCCCAACAATGTTCATATTAATTATCTAGCTGTGTGCAAATTGATCACAGCAGAACCAGAATGCACCGTGGCACCTGCAGCATGCATGCATCACGCACGGCGTCCGTCTGTCTGTCATGCGCACTACACACCTCTACAACCTAGTCACTCACTTCACACAAGTAAATATTTACAAATGCATATTAGTGCTTCGGCACAACACTTCTGCACACACACTGTACAATAACAAACCCAACGACGCATTATTCCAACAACAGCATCCCACACTAGTGATGGATAGTATTAGATGATCGATACATTTAGGAGAGTAGTGCATTTGATTCTGCAGTTAAATGTGCACAGTACTGTGATGCGTTCATTTGAAAGTATGCTGGATGCTTAAGCACCACACAAAACTTCAGTGCCATCAGTCAGTGCCATGTTTCACTGCAGCTGACTGCAGTACTGAATAAGCTAAGAAAGAAAGCCATAGTTGTGCAACTTTTGCATGGACTTGTAAACGGAACTATTTTTCTGCAAACATTTTTGTGCAGCATCAAGTCTTCACTGCTAGCCAGAAAATGCCGTGATTTGTGACACTATCAAGTACTACAAGTTTCATCCAGAAACGCTAATACGGTGATAGGCGACTTGGCAACTGACCTACAGAAGTAGCACCAGTGAAGAGACCATGTGACATGTAACACGGCAGCTTGCCATCAGCTGATGTCAACTGAAAAAAAACAATATGCAGCAGCCACATGTGGCAACAAGTTCTGAAGTAACAACTACAACTAGAGTTGACGAAGCGTTAATTTTTTTTTAACGCATTGATTAACGTGTTATTAACGCACCCAGGCCCATCAAGAGGGAAAGTAGGGGAGGGGAAGTTACCCCACACCCCACGACGTTTGGGGGGCCCCATCTGTAGAATATAGAAAGAAAGCAAAAAAAACACATTTTTCAACACTGACTGACGTCATCGTTAGCATAGAAATCTATTAGCCTGTCATCCGAATAATATTTATTTACAGTAGTGACGGACTGGCAACTACAATTTGGTTACTTGAATTCATTCGATTGTCAAATAACCACAGTTTAATGGAATATTGGAACTTTTGCTTCAGACAATTCAGTAAATTAAATACATTTATGCATGTGCACTAATTTTTTTAATGCACGTTAATTTATTAACGCATTAATTAACCGTGTTAATTTGACAACTCTAGCTACAACACATGTAAGCGAGAAACACATAATTGTTGCAATGCAGTCGGTATTAAGGCGCGTACAGAGCAACGTAACTGAACTTGACTGAACTGACATGGTTTAGTTTCTGACAAACTGATCAATGGGCAAGCAATAACGCATTACAGGCAGCACCATTTAACAACGTCAATGACTATGTGACTACGCGCACGTACGCATCAACCAATGACCAATGGGCTCGCCCTAGTTGCCCATTAGTCAGTTCGTCAAAAACCAAACCGGGTCAGTTCAGTTCAGTGACGTCGCTCTGTACGTGCCTTTAAACAGCACAGAAACAATGCGGCACAAGGGAGATGCTAAAGTATATGCAGTTCGGACAATGTTGCATAGAACATAACTCAGAAATTATACATGTATGAATGAACAAGCAGCAAATGATTGAGTTGAAAATTAACCACTTCAGACCCAATACAAAAATAACTGGAGAAAACAGTTCTTGAAGTTCGCCAACCACTGAAACGTCACATGTAATGTATGTGCAGCTGGGTTTGAACGTCAGGTAAAAACAAGAAATATTATTACATTGTGGCGTACTCCTCGCACACATCATTTTCTTTTGTTTTTCTCCGTTCCTTTCGGCTTGTATTAGAGATCTGGCATCTATTTGAAACCCATTAAATATCATACTAATAGTGACTGGCATTGAGGTCGTTATTGAAAATTGTCTCTCCAAAGTTCGTAAAATATTGCCCGATTTTAGGAACTGAGGGGAAAAAATTTCCAGTCGTGGTCGATGACGTCATCGGTCATGTGACCATTTGACTCCCAGTGGGCGACTTCCTATGGGTGGTCCATTGTGACCATGCATCTATCTTGCACCACTATTGAGATATAGCCATTTGAAGTTCTTCCAGGAAGGCTCTTCCAAGAACGAAGGTCGGTTGGTTGGTCGTTGGTCAGTTGTCAATATTACACTTACTTCATATACTGCACTCCGCTACATTAGGAACGTAGCGCGCAAAGAGTAAAAAACATAATAATGTGTTTAGATGTGTTTGGTTATGATGGCAACACAATATAATATGACAGGTGGGCAGAAATACTGCATGGCACAGTGACATTGTAGTACACAGTGAGAAGTCAGCAGTGGAACATCATAGTGAACTGCTGATCAATATATGTCACCTGCACTCAAACAACTCCAGGCAAAAATAAATTTGGACTGATGCTGCTGGATTACAGATTCACAGACATTAGGCAACAGACAGGAAGTAATCACACTGTCAGTAGACACACACTGCAAAACCACACCACAGTGTACATATTAGACAATTCTTGTCAAACACTATGGCTCTCTATAGGGTATCATTTTGTACTTAAAGGGACACCATATGTAATAAAATAGCTTTTGCTACCAAAGTGTTTAGTGTAAACTGCATATGCATTACAGTGAGTGAGTGAGGGTGTAGGGCTTAACGTCCCAGCTGACACAGAATAGGTCGTCATTTTCAGGATGGCTTTTCCGGGCAGTGCACTAGATACGGATAAACAGTTGAGACTAATCAATGATAGAACCACTAATTGGGACCGCTGAAAAGCCACCCACACATTATTGCATAACACATAATTATAACAACATCGATAATGAGAACAAGAAAGCTACATGCACTGTACAATGGACTGCAGCTGCTGACAGTACTGCACTTACAGCTAACAGACTGCAATAACTTAGTACAGTGTATAGTCACTTTTACAATACAACAGCAACATGTTAGGCACCAGGGTAACTTCAACAACTGCTGTGTCATAATGGACATCAATTACTCCATCAATACATTAAACTATATGGCACCAGAGGGAACATATGTTATCTAAAGAGCTCACTATGATCGCGGCAAAAATAAAGTGACTACACAAATTTGGAAAATAATTTCAATTCGTTTGAAATATCATCTAAACCACATCTGACACTGTGGTGCATTGGACAAACACATCAAAAAGCAAGAAAATAGATGATGTATGATGCAGGAGGCAAGACCAAAGAACACAGCAGCAGCAGCCTATGCAGTACGCATTATCCGCAAATGACAAAGAAATTAAGTGACGAAGAAATTTCTGTACAATTAAAACAACAATAAACAAGACGTGAGAACATGCAAACACACAGAGTAACCGTTACAATATTAACGATAACAAACAATGTGCTATAATTGACTTACGAGCATATATGACAGTTTTTCTGACACCCTTGCAATAATGATAATGAACATTTCACTACTGCCATTGAACAACTGACTACTGAGCAACAACAAAACCATATCATCTGCATCTCCAAACCAACTTGTATTATCACACTTACTATGAACCATTGGTGGCAAATCTGCATAAAATCAAATTGATGAACAACTATGACCGACTTGAGCAGTGGCTTCTATCCCGCCAAATCTGGAATCAAAATCGGGCACTTCCTTCCAGTTTTGGGCTCAAGTTCCCCCAAATTTCTGACTGAAGTTTCCCCCTCTATTCTGGGCTTCTTCCCCCTCTAGGGAGAAAGTTTTGTTAAGGGTGTAGATTGAAAAATAGGGGAAGAAGTAAAAAAAGAGGAAGTTTTGTTAAGTGAGTAGTTTGCCCAGTGAAAAATAGGGGGAAAGTAAAAAATAGGAGATAGAAGTTTTGTTAAAGGTATATATTGAAAAATATGGGGTAGAAAAATGCGTGGGAAGTTTTGTTAAAAGTTAGTTTGCCCAGTGAAAATAGGGGGAAGTTTTGATCTGCAACCTTATCAAAACTCCCCCCATTTTTCACTGGGCGCAAGCTGCGCCCACCGGGTATAGGCATAGAAGCCACAGGGCTTAAGCATTCATCATTAGTGAGGAAGTTAAACCTGGTTTCCTAAGGTTATGCATAACCTAAACCCACGTCCTGGAGCCTGGTAACAATGAAATTCAACATAATCAACATGTGGATATGAAAGAGTGCGTGACGTGTGATAATTACATATGAACAACCACTGCCATCATAACTAATGGGCTCATTTCTTAGTTAAATTAACACTTTTCTCCTTTCTCAAAAATATAATATCGTATATTCTACCAAATTTGCTACGGGCTAGTACAGTTTACGAATCTGGTTAAGACTTCCGACACTAACACAATTGTTCGTAACGTTCACATAGTTAAAGGCACACAAAGTAAAACATTAGCACAACGTAAAAAATGCGTAATGAGGAAAACGAGTATTTGCACATACCTAACTAACAATTTCGGCCACGGATGACGCAGCAGCACACAATCTGGCACTGATTGAATCCGAGACGACACAAAAAAGGACTGAGAAACGTTGGACTGATTGGCATGATACATGTTGTAGCAACTTGACGTGTGGAATGACCCTACCACAGACAGCATGCCATTATCAACCAACAATACGCGTCCATCTGTTCATTCACAGGTGAAGCTCATTGGCAATCTTTGATGCAATGTTCTTAAAGCCGATTGACGTGCCAGAGATGCGTTTGAAGCGGACGCCGTTGAGGGAGAGTCGTGGCAGCTTGCAAACTTCCATCTCCCACTGGACGAGGGAGTCGGTACAAGGGTCACCATGCACACACAGCAGCAGGAACCGTTCGCGCTGCTCATAGTCGCAGTTGTTGGAATCGAGGACTCGGCGGATCTCGCGCATCATGTCCCCAGCCTCCATTGTGCTTGTCGTCTTCATGCTCCAGGTGAATCGCAGCGAGCGAGGTTTGGCCGGATTCTGGTCGGACGTGCCGGTGCCCACAGCGTGGCCCATGGCGGGGCCACCGGACCCGACTGTACTGACACCACTGCTTGGCGGATGACGACGGTGCTCGTGCATCGACCTGCCACACACAATCACCGACACTTTGCTACTAACTGCACCATCACATCTACACTATCAAACTGTCAATCAAAATATTTATTTTTTACACAATTGCGAATACATCAGAAGCTCACAGCAGCAGAAACTGGACCGAATTAAACATTTACTACAGGCAATGTCAAACCGTATGGTTTTCACGTAAAATGCACATGGACAAATTTTGCCTGTTGAAATATACATTACAAGGATGATGGCCATTGATGAACATTTACAGAATAACTGCAGTGCTGCAACACTTAAAAATGTTTCATTCAAAGGCGGACTTAAAATCCTAATTCTAAAACTCACCAAGTTGCTACACTCTGCTAAGATAAAACCAGGGTTCCCACTCCTTGACTGACAAAAAAATCCAGGACTTTTCCATGACTTTCCAGAACCCACATGAAAAATTTCCCAGCACTTTTTCATAGCCCACGAATGTTTAAATATAATGGCTGGCAACACAAAGTAAGTAATTTGCGAGCAAAGCGAGCAGAAAAAAATGATTTCCATTAATGAGCCTATGAAAAATGCCTGATTTTAAAGGATATTTTTCCAAGAATTTCTAGGTTGTGAAATTTTCAAGAAAAAAATCCAGGACTCAGATGGTGCAGCTGAAAATGAAACACGCTGCACAAACCTTCGACTGAATTTGGAAGTAAGCTTGTCGAAGAAAGAAAGCCCTCGTCCGCCAGTGCCACGACCGATCGACGACGACTCGTCATTGGCATCCTGTGGTACAGCGAATGTCCCAGCCCTTGCGGGCGGAACGTTTGCTCTGCGGTCCTTCACTGTAGTGCCAGAGATTGTTGTCCGGTATGCGATGCCACGCTTGAAGTTCATGTTGTTACTGGCAGCCACAGCTGGAGTTGTCGGAGACAGTGTAGTGATGCCTGTCCTCGCAGACTCCTTATCCGATGGACTGCACACATTACAGCATTACCGCTAATGACAAACCATTTTTTGCGTTTACGAGTTTTGACTCATATCGCCCTTACATAACTTTGGAAACTGTGAAAGTTTTTTGCTCTAATTTTTGCAGTCTTTTAGTCGACTTTTGTCAAAATCTTTGGTATTTGATTCTATGAGAATAAATTTATTCACTGTTTTCAGAATACCTCTGGACGGGTGAAGGAAGTTGGTGCAAGGAAACAATTACGTGTGATGTAACAATGTCTGCTGCAGCCAATTTTGTCTTTGGATAACAATGGTTGGTTGCCATGACAACGGGGGTCGGCAGGGGAGAAATTTAAATGCCAAGTTATAGTCGATGTTGTCTCAAATTTTGTTGCGGAGTCGACAGGAAAAAATTTAAATGAGACCATCAGATAGCGCGGTTTTGAAAATACAGGGTAGGTGCAAACAGAGCACAATTATCTTTCACAAGGACCGAGTTATAGTCAATTTTGCCCCATGGCAACAGGGGTCGGCAGGGGAGAAATGTAAATGACACCATCGGATAGCCCGGGCCAGAAAATAAAGGGTAGGTGCAAACAGCGTGGGACTGAGTTATACCGCTTTGAAATCTCCATTGGGTGTAATGCAAAATTTTGCAATTTTTGAATGGCTTCTATGGCAACAGGGATCGTTAGGGGGTAAATTTAAATGACACCATTAAACTGCCAGACCCCAAAAATAAGGGGTAGGTAAAAACAGTGTGCGATTATCTTTCACGGGGACCAAGTTGTATCGCTTTAAAGTCCCCATAGGCTGTAATGCAAATTTTTAAAAATTGGGGCATAAAAAGAGGTAAATTTTAAAAATTTTAATCAAAACCATATAAGGAACGTGTCCTGCCTCAGGACGCTTCATTTGAGCCATTAGTGGCGTCTGTCGGTCCAACAGGTGGACCTGTAGCCGTACGCAAAAAAAAAAGATAAATGCCTAACGGCAAATTTCGCACATGCGCAGCCACGCCCCCTTTGAACCGATTGTAACCAAATTTTGCATGAGGGGTCGAGTGGTCGATGTGATCACTGATACCAAGTTTTACGGAAATCGGTTAGTGTTTCAGAGTTACAGGGCCCCCCAAATGCCATTTCCTATATTTAACGTTCATCGCCCTTACAATAGTGCACTGAGTGCAGCATGGTAAATAACAAGAAAGCATGAAGTCTTCAATCCTCAGCCAACATCTAGCACAAATTACTGAAATTAGGCTCACTGCTGACGAGAATGAATGGCAATTTGATCCAGTGGATAACAGTAAAGAAAAAGCTACATATGGTACTTGGTAGAAAAATTTATCAAATTATTATTCAACCTTGATTTACCACATCGTTGACACTTCAGCAATTGTTTTAGTTAATAAAGAAAGCAAATGAATTTATATACATAGCTTATAAGACAACTCCAGATACCAAATTAATTTTCACGCAGTAGTCTACGCTAGCACACACAACCAACTAACAACCATGCCCTGTAAAGCAATGAGAAACACAGATCAGAATACACACATACCGGATCAAGTCTTCAATGGTTGTGGTAGCATTGCTAGCAGCGGCTGAAGTAGCAGAGGTAGACGGCAGATCCAGCTGCAGAGTGTGAGACGTGCTGGCTGACTTAGCATGACCCTTCTGACGAGCACTCATGGCACCAGACAGGCTGGTTGCAGGCCGGTCTGGCGATGCTTCAGAGTCTGTCACGCTCCTTAACATGCATATCAAATGAATGATACATTATAACTGCAACACTCACGATTTCTACACATCAACTGCTTTAAACGTAAACTGGTCCACAGTCACTATTGCCCTCTCACAGCTATGCGCCTTTAGGGTCGGTACTCATTTCCTCTTATAAGCCACTGAGCCAGCAGTGAGTGCAAACACAACTCAGCCATGAGGGCAGCAGGCAAGACTGCTCCATATATTGCTGTTATGGTCCCGGTGGTAAGCCGGTACCAAATTATACTGCTTGGTGACAGAGGCACATGTGTGTGTGAACAACTTGCCCAGGTTTGTTACCTGGCAGTGCACCAGGCAGCAGTTGACAGGGTTCCCACAGGTTTTCTGTGACAAAATTCCCCGACTTTTCCAGTCAGGGAAAGACAATTTCCCCGACCTTATCGAAACAATAACCCTATCGCACAAATGTTAAAAATGGTACACTATATCATATTAAAGCCCTCCTGAAGCTGCAACACTTCTAGCTTTTGGATGTTCAATGGAAGCCGCAAATTGGCCTGCTTTTTAATACTTCAAGACAAAACATCATAGATATCTGCAGTCTGCAAGATCCAAGATCATTTTCCCTGACTTTTCAAAAATAATATTTTTCCCTGACCTTTCCCCACCACACAAATTCCCTGACATTTTCCAGTTTTCCCTGACCTGCAGAAACCCTGAGTTAAACCAGTGACCTCATGCTCAACAATCCGACATGCTACCGCTACACTACCTTGCCACAACGAAAACGATAAACGTGACAAAAACTGACCACACATTAAAACAGCTAAACAATCATCAGAGACATGCTGAGATGTAAACTGTAACAGACAAGCCAAGTTTCCACCGACCCTTTCGCCTCAGCGGGCTGGTTGGTCGACGCTCGTACTGCAGGTACGGACGGCAAGTCATCATTGATGTTGCTAATCTTGCGCTGCACACCGACAGCATTCTTCTTCTTCACGGGCAGAGGAATCTGCTTTGTCTAATTACATATAAATCAATCATTCATTCAATAAATCAGCCTATCATTAGTGTTGTGTCTAGTCTACAGTAAGCACATGTCCAATTACCTATTTCATCACCACTGGTGACTATAGTTGACATGGTGCTTTCAGAGCCATTGGCAACTATAAACGATGTATAGGTGGTCGAAGTTTTATTTCTGCTTTCCAGAAGTAAACACTCTGAAGGGAAACTGGGCATTCGCAGAAAGAAATCCAGCAGCAAAAGTTAAATACATGTATCTGGTTATCAGCTTCACAAATATAACTCCAAGTCAAAACTCCAGAAAGTAGCAGTTAGATGACAGAAAGTCACTTAATGCATCAATCAAGAAAAAAACCAATTACACAAAATCACCAATAGCTTGCAAGCATTGTTTATCGAGTATTATCATTATATACAAACAAGTAATTTGAGCAAAGCTCATGCGACGCGAGACAGCATCGATCCTGCCATCTGGGCCAAAAGCGTAGAGTGTCCAATAAAATAACAATGCGTCTTGAAGGAGTACCCAAGTTTGAAGCCTCCGTACAGAAAACTCCTTGAACGTAAAAGGTCGAAACTCATATGGTTAAAATGTACATTATATGATAAAAAAATCTGTACACAGGTTGTTTGAATCTTCTCTAATATTTTTGGTGCAGTTCATTCTTGAAATGTGTGCCACAGCTAAAAACTGCAGAAAAAAACACACTAAAACCCCTTTTTGGAAGGTTCAAGGTCATTCAAGGTAATCGATGTAGACACCGCTAAAAAGCTCAGTCAGTAGTGTCTGTTATGATAAGCAGCACGTCTGTATCTATCTGCAACTGTTTTCATGTTACACGAGCCAACAACGGTAAAATAACCACACCACTTTTCAACAGGGTACCTCTCTTTGACGCCCGCATGAGCAGGCCTCCTCCTAAGTGGTCAGAGTTGGACTGCTAAATCCCACGTTTAATGCTGAAACTTTCATATGCAAGTAGTTTTGACCTATCTCCAGCCATTACAACACAATTCACTCTTAAAATGTGTGTCGCAGCCCCTAATAGCGAAAAATTCATTAAAATCTGATTTTAGGGGTTCAAAATCGTTCAAAGACATTGATGTTGATAGCCATAAAAAGCTCATCACTATTGCTTGTTACGATAAGCAGAGCATGTCTATGCATATATGCAACCGTTTTTATGCCAGACACGCCAATAGTGGTAGAATAAGAACTTTTTAGGGACACCCCTTTTTCATGCTTTCGTTTGAGGGAAACCACCTCACCCAGGGGCTCAGAATTACATCACAGAGTCCTTGGGGCAGCCCACAGTGAAGACTTTGTAATCCTAGCTTGCACCATTTTGATTGGAAAGCAGAGTGTGACAGACTGATGGACACATGCCCAGGCCATAGCTAAGATGCACGAAGCACTCTGCTAATAAATTCAGCAATTAAAATACATGGTAGCCTCCTGCATGTGACACAGAGGTTAAGTAAATAAACTACATCAACAAAAACATGAAATATAATGCAGCAAAAATGTTTTGACTGCAGTCAACGTATGACAGCATCATTTCGACACTCTATTACATTCAATTACTAGTAAAGAACTCATGCAACAATAGAAGATTAATAATTGAACTCTAAACATAGGAATGCAGTAGGACAGAGTCATGATGCCTTACCTCACCATTCCTGTTGTAAATTGCAGTTTCCGCCTGAATAAAATAACATCACTAATACAGACACTGACAGATGCAGCACGGTAAGTGAAACAATAATCCTCCATCTGCTGCTGAGTTCTACGGCAGAACTACTTCTGTATTGCAACTTACATAGGCTTCATATATAAACATACAAATGTATGTAGATAAATAAATCTCCCAAAGCACAACTAATGCATACTGCCATTAATTATGAGTAGAACCCACAGTTTTCCACGGGCTGCGGAATTTCGAGCTGAGCGGCGGAATTTGCCATTTTCCGTGGAATTTTGATATTGCTACAGAATTTCGCAGAATTTTACAGAAGTTAAGAAATGACCAATGATTAGTACAATTGTCAGCTTTAAACTAACTATATCAGAAAGAAAAATCAAACTGAACTGCCTAAAACTGCATCCCTACTAATAATTACCATCATATATGGCACAATCGTAAATTAACACAATGCGACTAATTGACAAATTGCACTTTTGAAAAAATTGATAATTTTCATAGTATGTTGCTAGCACTGAGCGCCATGCCAGCATCCCAAAACTGAAGTTTTTAAACAAAATTAAGCTCAGTTTATCCACAAATGGAAGGCCGCAGAATTTGGACAATTTTGCCACGGTGAGTCATGGAATTTTGCGAACTGGCCCACGGAATTTGCATTTTTACTGCTCATAATTATGGCCCACAATTTTCCATGGTAAATTTTGCCAAATTTGCCAGAAAGTCACTCAATGAACAGTTGAACTGTTCATTGAGTTCAATCAGTGAGTGAGTGAGTAGGGTTTAACGTCATGCCCGACACAGTATAGGTCATTTCGGGGATGACCTTTTCAAGCAGAATGCACATAAACATATAATAACGGAACAGTAAGTTTAACCTTTACAGAAACACAAAACAGGAGAACCAAAAATTGCAAGAACTCCATTATACACATGCATATGTAATTAACATAATGATAGTTCCAATAATCTTCCCTGTTATCCTCCAAACAGTCATCAATCTCATAATGCTGTCTATTAGTAATAACAAGCATAGCAGCTAGCAAATACCAGACATGAGCATAGATAAGATAAACCATAGATAATGGATTCAGCAAAAACTTTGAAGCCCAAAATGTGCCACAACCACTCTGCATGTGCACAATGAATATTTAACAAATCTTGACTTATAAACATCCTTAATTTGGTTTGCGCAACAAAAAGTCCCAAGGTTACAGCTACATGATCCAAAAGTTCATGATATGCTATTTAAAAAAATAAAATAGCAAAAACAAGCAGGTTTCTTTTTGTTAACACGCAAGCACTAGCAAATGTGGCTCAGTAATCTAATGGTAATGTGTCGGACTTGTAATCCTGAGGTAACTCAGAGGTGCAGGTTCGACTCTGCACCAGGACACTGCCGGGTAACGACCTTAGGCAAGTTGTTCACAAACGTGCCTCTGTCACAAAGCAGTATAATTTGGTACCGGCTTCACTGCTGGGACGTAAACAGGCACACCACGCGATACACTGGCCCCGTATCCGTGGTCTCGCAGTGTAAAAACTGGTGTCTGGCTGAGGGCCTTAGGAAACGGAGATCAGCGCCGCCCTATGAACCGTAAGGCTCGGGAAGGACTTTACGTTTATTTTACTAGCAGATGATGATGACGTCATTGCCAAGACAATATAGGTTAATGGATCATACCACTTGAAATATCCACAATGAATATTTAATGAAACGAGCTTCAACTCATTGCATTAGTCTACTTTTTTACTCGCGACAGCAGTTACTGCTGTAGCGCGTCTTAGCCATCGCAATTCTGTCCGTCCGTCCATCTGTCCATCACACGGATGGATCAGTCAAAAACGGTGCAAGCTACGATCACCAAATCTTCACCATCAGCTGCCTGGAAGACTCTAGTTTCAAGATCAGTAGAGCTTTCCATAAATTCGAACAAGGTCACCCCGAGCAAAAGCGCTAAATGAGAAAAGGATAGGAAAAATTTGCAATTTTCAGCCAATACTGAAATTCATGCACTGGATATGGTGCTAAGCGTCATCCGCCATCGAGTCTAAATGAAACAGCGTTGTGAGCTTAGATTTTGTTCGTACTGGGCCTTCACATATGCATTGTTGTCGCCCGTTCCCCTTTGAATTAGCTTGGCTTTTCTTGTTTATTTTGTCTATGGACATGAGCACTGACAAAAAGTTGATAAAATTATGTACAGGTTGGTATTACATCATACAATGGCTTTCAGTGGTAGAAACTCTCATGTCTCAGATAAGGTTATATCGACTTTTATACTGTATTTACTGTATAACTGCATTCAATTGATGAGAATGACGACAAAACATGCTGCCAATAAAACTTCTGATAATTAAAGAAAACCATGTGGTCAAAAGACCATCAATTTTCTATCCAACACTGCATCGTTTGATCATGCACTTATAGGCCATGTACTAGAAGCCTTACAGCACGTCAAATTAGTCTCAAAAATCAATAAAAAGCAGTAAACACCTGATCAGAAGCCGCAGCAGCACCAGTGACTGGCAGAGGCTTGGGCCGAATCACGGGCGGTTGTACAACGTTCTCCTTAATGACATTATCCATCGCAGTTACTGGCCGACGAGGAAGAACCACGTTCCCACCAGCTACAGATGCATTATCAAAGAGTATGTTAAGAAAGCAGCACATCATTAGCAGTATGGCAATTCGTTTTTCTGACCTTAGCAGCACTCTTACTCGAGCTATAGTTACCCACATCAAACATATCAACAGTAAAAATGTAACAAATAAATTTAACAGCAACAACAGGATAACTAGAAGGTGCTCGTGAGAGTGCACATCTCTGCCAAGTGAAGTAAAGTGATTTAAACATTACTAGAAGAAAAGGGGAGGGAGAAGGAAGAGCCACTTCGCGGAGGGAGAGAGAAGTAATAGCCGGCATTGCTGCTTGTGCTGTTGGTGCAATGACATCATTGCGATTATAAGTCATAATGTACACACACAAGAAGGACAGAAGTTAAACCAATCTCTTCATCTCCTCCATTGTTTACTACATTCACTTGGCAGAAATAAAAATGCTACACAATGCAATACACCGCATAAATGAAGCATCAAATATAACTATGCTACTATCCTACTAGATGAAAGTTGACCCAAAAGTGAAGATGTTATAACTTATGAATTCACTGACAAAAATTCAAACTGCCATTCAAAGACTTGCTATAAAGCAATATGCACCCACTACAGGTCTCTTCTCTATCTCAGTTGCATTAAAACTGACACCTTATGCTTATTAGTCATTTGTCTGGTTTAGATTATCATCACTGATGCAATCAAAAAAGCTAATAATGTCATCCTCATCCAAGTCTATTTCCATATCAAAATACACAATGTTTCATTAAAAAACACCCTTTTTAGGCCGCCCGGAACGGTTGTTCATGGAAGGCTTTACGTTTTGCTGCAGTTCTTTATTCTTTTTTTTTCATCGCGAGATCTCCGAGGTCTATGAACTGATCTTCGCGAAGTTTTGCCACATAGTTGGAATCAAGTTCAATTCACAAATGCCGGAACACTTCAACCAATTTTACTACAGGCAGTTGAAAAATGGACAACTGGATAAAATGTCGGCCAAAGAATGTGAACTAAATATGTTTTTACGTGTTATGTTAATTAAGCAATCATATCGCACTGCATAAAAAAGTGATATTTTGCTGGTTTTTTCCAAGGTAGTGTGTAAACAAACATTGGGTGAGGTGGGAAACTAAATGGTCATTTGATAGCAAGATGTGTCAAGAATATTCATACCAAAAATTATCAAAATCTGATAATTGGTTTTCAAGTTAGAATTGAAAATGTCAGGGATGTTTTTTTGAGACACAGTGTAAATACAAATTGCTTGGCGATAATAAGCATGATGTAAACACAGATACAGGCAGGGTAATGAACCACCACAAAAAGGTGCACAAGCAAATGCCACAAAAGCCAATGGCCACAAGTGACAGCACCACCACACACTGTAGGGCTCACATTTTTCCGTGGAAAATTTTTTGCCAAATTCCACAGGCTAGTTCGCAAAATTCCGCGGCACACTGCGCCAAAATCATCCAAATTCTGCAACTTACCGAGGCCTTCTGTTTGTGCATAAACTACGGTTTATTCTGTTAAAAAATTCAGTTTTTGGATGCTGGCATGGCACCCAGTGTATGTTAGCAACATACAAAAAAATTATCAATTTTTTTCTTTTGAAAATTGCCATTTGTCTATCAGTTGCATTGTGTTTATTTACGATTGTGTGGTATATGATGGTAATTATTAGTAGGAATGCATTTTTAGGCAGTTCAGTTTGCATGATATAAGTAGTCTAATTAGTAATTACGTTATGAAGCTGACGATTGTACTGATCATCAGTCATTTCTTAACATCTGCAAAATTCCGCGAATTCCGCAGAAAGAGGCAAATTCCGCAGCTTGGCTCAAAATTCCGCGGCCCACAGAAAACTGTGGGCCCTACATATAAGTGTGCACGGCAAATGAAAGTGTCAGAAAGCAACATGATCGGTGCATCTATTGCTAGTGCTTGTTGCTAACAAAAGCAGCCTGCCTTATCACAAAATTAAGCAACACCAACAAAATTTATCACACAAAAGTCACAATTAAGCAACCCATTAACCCACTTCTTGTTACTGTCATTGCGATTAACTGAAAACTAAGAAAATGAAGCTGACTCTTATCAAGCTATAAGCCCCATCTATAGAAAAATAAATAAACCGCCGATCTCATACCAGTTCACTAAGTGTCCTAGGTGCCAGAATTGTACAGTTCAGCTGTGTCGTTTAAGATACTCTGCAAACTAAACTGAGTTGATACGAGTGTCCTAAAAAGGGACGCTGGTTATATGCGAATATGCGATCACATATGCGATCACATATTTTGCCAAAACCCACATATCGCATATTTTTCTGTAAATAATGTCATTTTCAAAATAGCATATGCAAAAATTATGCCACATATGCTGTATATCCAAAAATTTGTATATATTCGCATATGCCACACATAACCACATATGCGATCGCACTTTTCTTGTCCAACGTTGTTTTAAGATTGTTAATATTTTTGGCGACAAATGGTTACCGGTATTTACAATTAAAGGTTGAATAAAGTAAGTCAAAAATACCAAAACTGTGCAGAGTAGGCCTATTAATGATAATGATTATGATTCCCCATCATTCAAAGTTGCATATGCTAAAAATATGCGGAAAAATATTCCACATATGCTGCATATATTTGCCGCATATTTCACCAAATTCTGCATATTTTCCTGCATATATTGCCTCAAAAAGTTCCGCATATTTTAAGAAATACTTCTGCACTATAAATCAGCATCCCTACCTACACAAGTTCAGATCAGATATTTTGTACACACTACTTGACAACGAACGAGAAATGACGTTTGAGTATTTGATTCAGACAGTTTGTTGCGAAATCAGCCAACCTTTCCGTAAATGTATATCAAGGTGCAAAAGGTCGGTATAATCTAGCCTTTCGTACCGAAGATAAGTGCACTAGCTGATTCCGCTCTAAAGAATGTTCACAAATATCGTTTTTCCTGTGCCTTTCTGTTTACGAATTAGAAGCTAGTATGGGACAGATCAACGAGCAGCCACACAAAGACCAACGACACAAAACGACAAAAATACAGCTGTACTAAAGTGCAAAAGCAGTGCAGACGACATACCAGCACCAGCAGTGGCAGGCGAAGCATGCATAGTGCCGTGCGTATCGTGACTATGACGCCTACTTGGTTTCTGAGCGGAAGATGTCAATGGAGGGTTGGCGGCACTTGATGTGCTGCGATGCACAGATGTGCCTCCAGTCTCGATGCCACCCGGCGTCCGATGTGACGACGATGATGATGGAGTTTGTAGGCCCCGCTGCAGTGACAGACTACTGCCTTCCAACTATATGCCAACAACCACAACCACATCAATACTGACATACCTTGTATGCAAATATACCGATCGCTGACTGAGAAATGTCGACTTTTGAATTTCGAAACAAAAATCAACGTACCAATAAATTCTTCACTTAACTAAAATCATATCTTGTGCTTTGACACCATTGGTCTGATGGCAGGAGAGGCATCTTGCCTGTAAAATTAGCTTCCTACAAATTTATTTCAGGGATACAGATTAACCAGGAAAATGGGCCAGCCAATAAAAACTTGTCAAGCATTTGAACTATATTCACAACTGGTTAGTTTCAGATGCCAATTCTTGAAAGACCATGCACAAAATGAGCCACAGTGTCTTCAAACTTAGTAGTAATGCCACACACCCAGCCACCCACACGTATATCACAACATGCTCAGTTAAATAGTCAACAAACAGACCAGTGTATCTAACAGCCGATTGCACGTGAGTTTGCAACTACGTTGAATCCCACACGCTGCTGAAAAAGCTCAACAAATCTCTGTAGGATCGTGAAATGGACCGAGGTTCACTCACATCAAGAGTTGGTCGGCCAAGCAGTAGATATGTCGCTGTTAAACTGTCGTACTTGTTCTCGGCCAAGGACTCTTCAATATCTCGCCGCAGATAGCCCATTGTCACCATCACCTCTGTTATACACAAACAAAGACCCATCAACATCAATCAACTAGCACCTTTAAACACAACAGATTCAGGCTTCAATTCTCATCATCACAAATCATTCCAAAACCTACTCTTCAGCCATCTAACCATTTTGGCTCTGAATATCAGCTGGATTTGGTAGATTACAGCACAGCTGCTGCACATTTGGCACCGCTGAGCAAGATATTCAAAGAAGAATTGGACTGGCCTGTGATGGAATGAATAGAATGGCTACTATGTAGAGAAGCAAGGATCTTAGTATGGAAACAAAGGTGCTTGTATACAACTCTGTGGTGATAGAAATTTTGATCTACAACTCTGAAACCTGGATGCTGACAGAATGCCTAAAGAATAAACTACGAGCACTATTCGAGATGGGTTGTCTCAGGAAAATCCTTGGTGTGTCAAGAAACTATCACATCAGAAATACAGACATCAAGAATCAGCTCAACATCCAGCATGACACTGAGGACAGGATCTGAAGCCATCGTCTTAGATACTTGGCCATGTAGTCAGAATGCACCCTTCCCGATGGCCACACGAGCCCTGTATGGTCGTGTTCATGGAAACAGACACCGAGGACGACCGAGGAAGCGCTGGACTGATAATATTTCGAACGATTGCCAGATGATGGGACTCTCAAACACACAAGCAACACACGAGGCTGAGGACAGAAGACAATGGAGGGAATACACGAAACTGTCCTAGCGTGCTTAACTGCATCACCATGACACCGAAGGAAAAAAAGGACAGTCGTAAGTAATGAAACTAGTCTCACTCACACTGTATCAATAATGCTTTAGGTAAATTGTCAGTTTCACATACTGTCAACTGCACTGAACTACATTAACACAATAATACTTTGCTAGAATCATAATATCTTGACCTTTGGTGCTCTGACACAACTAGTTAAATGGCAGGAGAAGCATCTTGCCTGTGAAACACCAGTAAACCCATCAGTACACGTGCTGCAGTGCAGGATTTGAAAAAGAAATGAAATGTAATTCCAAATGGACAAAAACTGAAATCGGCTACATCATTGGCACATGGCCCGTACAAAATCTATGAACTGGCAGCGATGGAAATTGTAACCACTTTGCTAGAATCATATCTGGCAGCTGTGGTCACAGTGCAGTGACAACTAAAAAATGATCCAACACGTTTATCCAAGCCACAGAAGATCACATAAGATTAGAGTCATTATGCAGTCAGTTTTTAAATAACAAAAACCGCAATAACGGGCAGAAAAACTGCAGATGTACTGACGTGCAGGAATAATCAGTACTGCAGCAAAAATCAACATACCAATGCGTTTCTGATCTAGGAACAACGAAGGCTCGGCAAACGGCTTTAGCTTATCATCTTCATAGCCAATGTTGATCCACTGATCTCGCATGATATGCTACATACAAATCAGCATTGCAAAAATGATGATGCCATTAATACCAACAGCAACAACGAGCAGTTTATACCACTAGATAATACAGTACATCAGCTCTGTAGTAGGGTTAGAACGATGCATTGGGGTATTGGGTATTGCCCAATATCTGCTAGTACTGGGTTGTACTGGGTACGGGCTAGGGACAGTAGAAAATCACAGCAAAAAATAGCAGAAAACACAAAACTTTTGTGAAAATGGCAAAAATCATGGCAAAATCAGGGCATCAAACTGCAGGCCCAAAAACCATTATAAACTCCATAAAACTCAACAACCATCTGCCATGACGACCATCATTACGCGAAGTGCAATTGTAAAATTTTGTCGCTGAGGAGCATTAAAATACAAATTTCTATGACGATGTCATGGTCACATATTAAGCCAGTAAGTAATAAAGCATACGGACTCTGGTAGCAGTAGCAAAAGTAAATATTTTTGTCTAAAAATCACACCATTTCTGTTGATTAAAATTGAAAAATTATTGCAAAAAACGTAACAAAGGTAAAATTCTGGCATTATGGCTAAAACACGGCAAAACGCGGCATTTTGGCAAAATCACGGCATCTGATGAAAATCACAGCTTCCGTGATTTTCTATTGTCTCTAGTTCTAAGTAGTGCAGTGCACAAAGTTCTTCATAAGTAAAAATTGGCAGGAAACTATTTTAAAATGTATTTTTTGGTATTTTAGTAAGTAAGTGCATGCCAGTTTTGCACATTGTTTACCTTAAAGCTCCAGTGAATTCATCAACCAACCAAAATTTTTATTTTCCAGGACTTTCCAGGAGGTGTGGGAACCCAGTATAAGGTTGTATATATAATTAGTCACACACAGTCACACACGTCCGCACCCTTGTAGTCAACCGCTGTGCTCTCTGGTATTTGTCACTACTGGCTCAACAGCATGCAAGGCAGATAGGAGACACCTGTGCTGCATGATAAACAGCCACTGCCACTGTCTTGTACTGATGATCAAATGTGGCTGTCTCTTATCCCTAGTACAGCATGGCCACAAGCTGAAAGGCAATGGACAGAGAATGAAAGAACATTGCACCCTTAAATAGTGGACTGAGTGTAGGTGCTGACAAAGCAGACCAAACAGATCCTAACGCTTAGTTAACACCGTTGGGCCAGTAGCACGGTTAGCACAACACACTTCACTTCTCATGTCTAGCTGTAGCAGGAAACGTGGCAGGAAGCCAATATCGATATTGGCATTGGGTATTGGTATCGACAAGACTCAATAATATTGGGTATCGGGTACTAGGTAGCTTTTTTGGTATCGTTCTAACCCTACTCTATACAGCAATTACTGGTCAATATCTAATTACCTAAATAATATCAACATCACATTACATTCAAAAAGCACTAACCAATGCATCTGCCAAAAAACCAGGCTGTTTTCAACCCTTTGAGTGTATGACTGTATGTCCACTGGATGAAGTCATGAGAAAATTTTGATGAGATATTTACAAAACTGGGATGTGACACAAGAATCAATCAAACCGATTTTGATAGCAACTGAAATGTGAAAATATTAAATTTAAAGGACACATAATACAGAGTGTTGTGTTTACCTATATACACCACTTCATGAGAAGTGAAGACACGGTGGAAATTTGAGCCATCTGAGCATTTCTATTTAATAGCTATCGATATGGCTCCATCATTAGTTGGCTACACTGTTAAATTTTTTTAAATTGGCCAAATGATGAAAAAGCATGCAGCAGCATTGGGCATCAATAACGACCATGAAATTAGTAACAATTATAAAATTAACGTCCATCACTAAAGTATACTTATCTGCATCAAACAGAATTTTGCATTCTGAAATGTACAACAATCACAAAATAAAAACTGCTAAAAGATTATTCGCGATATCCTTCACAAAATTCTGGTAATTATGGGTAACACACTTACGTCTAGTGCAAGCCTTTTGAGTGGATTTAAGACAAGAAATTTCTTGAGCAAGTTTTCACAGTCCGTTGACATGTAGAACGGAATTCGATACTTCCCTCGAAGGACGCGTTCTCGAAGCTCCTACGAGCACAAAACATCAGTAAGCCCATCAATACACCGTCATAAAGTGTGAGTTAACTTACCACGTCATAAGTAATGGAATATTATCGATCAAACCATTAATCGCTCTAATTTATAGACCAATTCAAACAAATTTATCATAGGTGACTGTTACACATAGGCACATCCGAGGGTACCATACACTTTTAGAGCACTGGTGCTACCACCTGCCTATCTGCAACCATTTTCACGCACTCATGAGAGACGAGTAAATAGTGGAAAAATAATGACTTCTTAAGGGGGATACCCGTCTTTGTCACACTCATTCAAAGGGGATCTCTTCATCCAGCAGCACGAAATTTTGTCACAAAAAACTAGTTTTTGTGGCAGCAGCTACAGTGAAGATTTGGTAACCCTAGCTTGCACTGTTTTGATAAGGCTGCAGGGTGTGATGGACAGACATATGGACGAACACCTCTACGATAGCCAATACATGCTTGCTTAGCATAGCTGCCGCATGTAAAAATGTCTGTTATTTTCACTGTTGTTTAGTTCATGGAGAAGGTGTTTCCATGCATTAGTGCTAAAGAGCAGCAGCTGCACTGATCCAAATGTGCAGCATGTGAAAAATATATCATAACACAGCAAACAGTGGAAAAAAATCACTAAATACAAATCTATGATATGCGTGAGTGAGTGAGGTACAGGTCATTTCGGATATGGCTTTTTCAGGCAAACTTGCACACAAACACATAATAATAGAACAGTAAGTTTAACCTTTACAGAAACACAAAACACAAAAAAATGAGCTAAACCTAAAATTGTAAGAACTCCAGTATACGCATGCATATGTAATTAACAATAATGGTAGTTCTAATAATCTTCCCTGTTATCCTCCAGACAGTCATCAATGTGATAATGCTGTCTATTGGAGAACAGGAGACAGATCTATGATACATTGCATTACTGTGCCTCACTTAACATAATAAAATCCACATCTGTATTAACATCAAGTTCTAACAGTAAAGCTACCTTTTGGGAAAACATGAAGTCTACAGCTAAACGTAGCACACGCAGTCACACACATGCATGTCTGTCAATTACCTTGAGGTTCTGTCCATCAAATGGCAAAGAGCCGCTAACTAGTGTGTAAAGAATGACGCCGAGACTCCAAACGTCAACTTCCGGACCATCATATTTCTTCCCTGCACACAGCAGTCAATGTATGTTAACAAAGTCTGTAACAAAGCGGCTAACTTTTGTGACAAAACAATGTCAACAGACAAGATGGTATCGCTTATGCCAACCGATGCAAACTGTTCATTCACAAATCTGTACAAAATAAGTGTCACAGCTATGCCTTTTCATTTTTTTTGGCCGAGAGCATCAGTCTGTGCATTGGAGGCTTAACGCAAAGCACAGTTCAGAAATGATTTTTCTGTGAAAACCACAGAATAGGCAGATACGCACGAAAAACTGCAAAAACTACTTATGTAAGCAGGATGTTTTTCCTGGTATCTCTTGATGCAAAAAAAACCAACAAAGTGCATAAAAACTGTTAAAAATTTGGCGAACAGCAGAAATGACATATGGCCACTGCAATCAAACACTACGGTAGTTCTAAGATCTGTTGTAAATTACTGCAGCAGTGGACAGTGACATTAAGGACTTGCCATTTGAGGCAATCATTGACGCGCACTTCCAGTTATCCAACCAAAGGCAACAACAGTTCTTCTATCAGTTTGCTTCCACTATAAACCTAATACAAGCTTCAACACAGTAGAATAATAGCTCAATGTACTGTGAAGCAGTAAACATCAAACAGTCCAGACAAACACTATGACCATTTGCTGCATTTTGTTCACTAACAACAAAAACGACGACCGATGATGGTGCAATCACTCACCTTGAAACAACTCGGGTGCTGCGTAAGGTGGACTGCCACAGAACGTGTCCAGCTTGCCTCCCGGCTGAAACTCATTGCTGAAGCCAAAGTCGGCAATCTTGATATTCAAGTCATTATCCAGCAGCAGATTCTCAGCCTGTCGACAACAATGTTCAACATTCGACACAGGCTTGAGACACCCACGCAAATACCCAAAAACCCACCCAAAATGTGCTAAAAACTCACCCAAAAAACCACCCCAAACTCACTCTTGCTTCACTAATATAATATTTTAGTATGGCTAAGTTTTTGAGACATTTAAACATACAAATTTGCATAATATTGGTATATCATATGCTATGCAGAGCAAACAGAAACTAACATGAGTTAAGCAACCCGAACAAAATCCAAAACCTATTAAGTTTGGCTTTTTATCAAAAACTAGTTTAACTAAAAAAACTAGAGCTGTCAAGGCATTAATTTTTTTAACGCATTAACGCAGTGCGTTAATTTTTTGAATGCATTAATTAACGCGTAAATTAATGCACCCAGTCCCGTCGAGATGGAGAGTAGGAGGTAAATTACCCCGGGCGAGAGACGTTTTGGGACCCGCCTGTAGAATATAGAAAGTTAGAAAAATGAAAAAAAAAGTTTAAAAACACATAATTTTTATTTTTTAAACGTATTTAGACTACTTACTATTTAACTATTACAGTATTTTTATTTTGTATATCCTCTCTTGTCCATCATAGAGTCCATCATTTTGTGATGGATTCTATTGCGTTACGCTTATGCAAATTGCTTGCTTACTGTCTTTTGTCAGTTTCGTGCGTATGTTTGTATGTCTGTCTGTCGGTCTGTCTGTTCATTTGTGATTGGTGAATAAATAAATGTCTTGCCTACGTGTCTAGTTTGGTCGTGCCTACGTAGTTTGCTGACGTGCGGAGGACGTCATTCTGCTCATACAGCCTACGTCGGCGGCACGTTTCATTTGGACGTTGTGTGGCGACGTCGCGCTGACGTCCTTTGGACGTCTTGACTGGACGTGAGGAGGACGAGCGTGCGACGTCATTTGACGACGTCGCACGAACGGCCTCTTCACGTCTTCATTGGACGTCGCCACACGACCTCCATTTATAATTAATGCTACTTTGCTTAAACTCATTTGTTTTACATGTATAATTGCTGTTACGTAATCCTTGTATAATACAAGGATTACGCACGTGCATTAATTTTTTTAACGCGCGTTAATTTATTAACGCATTAACGCGTTAATTAACGCGTCAACTGTGACAGCTCTAAAAAAACCGAAAACCTTGGGTTATTTTAAAAGCCAAGGTTTTCTGCAATCCTGATTTGAGACCTTTAAGTGTAAGAATACAAAACAGAGACAGACAGCTGGCCAATAATGCCAAGGTTTATGACAAAGTTGCTAGTAACTATAGGACTCGTGATACTGGTATTGACATTCTGGCATCAAGCTCAAACACTAATTTATAAATTACCACAATTCTTGACTTACTTCTGCTACGTTATTTTCTGTGGTTTTCAGCCGGTAGCTCAAAGCAGTCTCTGCTTATTGCTGCAGTTTTGCACATGCTATTCACCAATGACATCCAATTTCATCGAAATGCTTTAAAGTCAGGACATCAGTCGATCTCCCCTTATTACATGACAGTGAGTGAGTGAGTGAGTAGGGTTTAACGTCCCACCAACACAGTATAAGTCATTTCAGGGACGGCCTTTTCAGACAGAATGCACACATACACAATAATGGAACAGTAAGTTTAAACTTTATAATAAACATAAAGTTTAACCTTTACAGAAACACAAAACACAGAAATACAAAATGAGGTTCACCTAAAATTGTAATGACTCCATTATACACGTGCATATGTAATTAATATAATGGTAATTCTAATAATCTTCCCTGTTATCCTTCAGTCATCAATGTGTTATTACATGACAATGCAGCTGATGTTGCTAACAATGTCAATAAGGCAGATATTGCCATTGCAGCGACAAAGAAAAGATCCTGACACCTGCACAACGAACCCGGCTATCATGACTCCACACGGAAGGCATGATAGCACAAAATAAATGTGCAGACGTTTGCATTGCAGCTGTCTGGTGTCAATTGGTAACGTTATTTGACAAACCTGCAGTAGCACACAGATACCTCAGCGATGCTTTCTGAGGCCAGCCGCACATTATCCATAAAGATCGAGCACCAGAAGAAAAACAACAACAACAACATTGCTGATAATATTACTAACAAAACACCAGTCTGTCAATACCTTAAGATCTCGGTGTACGATATGCTTCTGGTGACAGTATTGAACAGCTGATACGATCTACCATAAACACATACACAGTTTAGCATAACACATCACTACTCACAGCAATATGCACCGCGGTCCATAAAAAATGTGCCACTTTTATTCTTTGAATAGCTCCATGCAGCAGTGGCCATTTTAATAATTTTTGGCCTGCAACATCAGGAAAAAGCAGGTTGCTGAGCCTGCTGTTTGCAAGTGGTGTCAATGATTGCCGCTTGCATTTGCACCGGAGAAAGACATTTTGAGCACATGCTGTAATAAACAGGATGGGATATGACATGTGTGACTTTTTGAGATACAATTAGTTGACAACCGTGTTTGTCGCTTTTCAGTTAATCATTTCTGAGCCGACACATGCGCTATCCAGTATGAAATTATTGCTGTAAATGGCCAAACTACGACTTCTGCATTTCGCAAGGTAGTGTAGCGACAGTATTATAGTGAGGTGGCAAAAACTACAGTCATTTGCGTCAAGTTCTTTCCTGATGTCTCATGCCAAAAATTATTAAAATTGGCCAATGTTTCACGAAGCTATTCAAAAAACAAAAGTGGCACACTTTTTTACGGACCATGGTGTATATGTACAAAACAGTTAACAATTTAATTCAGCTTATGATTTAAAATACCACCACAATTATGGTATGCATTTTATGTTGGTTTCTCTACGATATTTCATTCTTGAGTTGGGAGCTAACTGATGATGGATAAATGAACAGCAAGACCTGTATTGTGGTATACTACAATGGCTGAACAATAAACATTTCTGCGGAAGCAAACATAACGACAAGAACTGTTGGACGACAAGTGTTGGGCAAACATTCACATATTATGCATCCCAATATTCAACACATTTTTACGCGCAACAGCAGCTACTGAATTGCAATGGCTAAGACAAGCTACTGCTGTAGCGTGTCTTAGCCATCGCAATTCTGTCTGTCCGTCCGTCCATCCATCCATCACACGGGTTGATCAGTCAAAAACAGTGCAAGCTAGGATCACCAAATCTTCACCGTCGACTGCCTGGAAGACTCTTAGTTTTAGGAACTGCAAAGCTTTTCCATAAATTCCAAAAAGTCACCTGAACAAGGGCGCTAAATGAGAGGGGGTAGGGAAAATTTGTGATCTCCAGCCGATACGGCGTTGGCAGAGCAAGACAGGTCACGCCCTCTGGTGAGTACAACTAAAACACTATAGATAATTAGCCGCCGGTCATCTGTCGCCCTCTGGCAACTGTAAAAGATTGTTTTACTGAGCTTTCAAACATGCTCTGCTGTTGTGCATTCCCCTTTGCATTAGCTGGGCTTTTCTTGTATTATCTCACCATCATTCCAACATGCATCATTGATAATGAATTAATGACGGTGCCATCACCAACATCAATATGAGCTTTAACACCAATAAAATCTACCACGATGCATTAGCTGGCTGCAATTCGTGAGCTCATATTTTGTCAAAATTATAATCCATTTCTCTTAATCTGGCACCCGCCAGGAACCAAGTCAGATTAACTTTTTCTTATCCAAAATTCTTATCCACAACATTAGCCGAAACAGATTACAAATTTTGTAATCCCTAAAAACTAAAAAAATGAGCATTCATTTGCATTGCAGCTGTCTGTAATGTTTGGATTAACAATGATGTTATCTGCCATTTCCAATTATCTTTTCTCTTATCTGGTAGGTAATGCGTGCGCAAATGTTGGTTTTTAGAAAAAGACAGCACTAAAGTTAGACTTCAGTTCATGTTTGCAATCAACTTATATTTACTCAAAAAGAAAGTGTCAACTAGTATTAATCCTAATTCTCGACGAAACACACACTCACGTAATGTATCAGTCACTTCGTCAGTTTTCCAATTTCACACAGTATTCTCAATCCTGCATTTTAACTCAAACTCGGTAATTATACCTGTCTAAATTTGGCCCGGGCCTCCTTCTCCTTCATGCGCCCATGCGCCACCAGATAGTCAAATACTTCACCTAACACACCACAGACTCATTATCACACTCAGCCTGTTCAGAGTCGAGGGGGGTAAAGCCGATTTCCAAAAATTTCCAAAGGGTGGAAGTCCCAGGAGGCAGGTATTTGAGATTTTGGGATAAAAAATAAAAATTAAGTTACAAATTTCCCAAAAAATAGGGGAAACGAGGACGTGCCTCAATTTTAGAACTTGGTTAAGTCCCTACGCCCCCTGTAAGCCCATGCCAAAAATTCAGGGCTAAAACTA
>Ga0209367_1001352_pt1 | contig 29784 bp, 26 predicted proteins | sample WorMetLIZISLAND2_FD_187412 | JGI IMG/M metagenome (GOLD analysis project Ga0209367, IMG submission 187412) | Marine gutless worms symbiont microbial communities from Max Planck institute for Marine Microbiology, Germany - Olavius geniculatus... ...
TACTTCTCAGCCAAATACATATACAAATCAAATATTCGGTACAGCTCCAGTATAACAGTATAAGTATAACTATACCTTTATCGTACTCTATACACGGTCTGAGTTGCATCTCATCCAGTGCGACTGAACAGTCTTTGAATGAATTGGGCTGTATCACCATCTTAACACGCAAAAAGTCAAAAACATCTGCTTGTATGCCGGGTCGGAATTCTGCACTGACGACGCGTTGACACAGAGTACGATAAGCGGGCACAGGAAAACCTTGTCGTCAGAGATGCGCATAGCCTTTCTTGCCAGTCGCATATCGCAACTGCAGGCACTTCTTCACCGTCTGGTTAGACCACCTGATGGTGCGTGCAGATTTCGGCTTCAGGCGCAGGTACCGTATCTGATCTTCTGACAGAAATCGCTGCAAACTGACAACCAGCTGGTTGTGTGTGTTTCTTTGACTACGGAGTTGCTGCGTCAGCTGCTTTACCTTTTTCCTCAGCTTCTGCACTTCCTGTGACTGGAGACACCGATTACTGTCATCCGCAGCATTTGCGTCAGCAGGCGAGGAATCAGACGGAACATTGAGCATGTGATTGCAACTCGTAACTGTTGCGGGCAAACTATCAGCAGCACTGGACAGCTTGCGTTTCTTGATGTACGAGTGCTCAGAATGAAGACTGTTTTCGGTGGCAGAACTCGATTGTTGGAAATTTCTTTTACGTCGGTGTTCAGTGACAGTCTTCGGAGGATTAGGCACATTGAACAAAGTTGGTATGGCATTGCAGCATAGCAACTTCTTGCCATCTGCCCGATGTTGCTCGAACTGCGACTGTTCAAAATGAACCTGTACATAACACAGATTGTACAACATATATAGCAGCTTCAAAAACATTTGCACCATTTGCATGGACTAAATGCAATTAACATGTTCAATAATTATGTACATGAAACAGTTCTGCCACTAGTTTTGATTAAACAGACCTATTCAAGCCTTGCTTGGCAGTTCAGAGCTACAATACATCCGGTATGCCTGAAAACCGCAGGACTCCATGGAAAGACCTCAGGACACATAAATAATAATCCCAAAACGATTTTTAGACGTGAAAACAAGACTTAATTTTTCAGTAGTTCAGTAAATTTAAATAAACGCCGCTAAACAATGCAAAAATAACAAAATCAGCACGCCACCAGATACCTATAGAAAAATGCCACACGCCGACGCTGAGACGCAAACCACATACCTGGACGCCAGGGTGCGTACGCCGTACGTCAGACGTTCGCCAAGACGCTTAAATTTACAATGTACATCACCCATGTTGTCAGTGTTTGCACATTCATTCACGCTATTCTTGTTCTCACATTCTGTACTGGCTAAGCTTACAATCAATACATTGACCGGTATGTGTCCTGCGGTTTATTTGCACCTTCTGAAATATTAGTATCGCCACATAACCGCTATAATGTGGCTATATAATGCTCTAAAATTAAAGAAACCCTATAGTTTTACTGTTTTCAGCACTTTTTGGTGGTTATTCAAAGTGTCCTGTGGTGTTCTGCGGTTTTCAGTCATACCCCAATACATCTGGTAAGTCTGGCTAGTATTGTTTCTACCATTTCTACTATAATAAACTGCAAAAATAACCAGCTTCACTTCAATTGCAGCCTAAGTTTTAGATATATTTAACAGACTGTTATTTGGGTATAGTGAAGATACACATCTTTCTACGTATAGAATGACTACTGACATGGTTGACTTAAGTTGACTTTTTGCTGTATATATGACACATCGGTGCAAGGTTGCTACGAATACTTGCGACATTTGTGATTTGCTACTGTGAAATGTATATATTGTACAGCTTTGATGCGAGAACTTAAATTCGCTAATGGAAAAGTAAGAAGAATCCACAGCCTTACTAAATAGTAAGGCTGTGTGCCATGGCTAGCTTTGTCCCGTAGTTCCGTCCCTCCCCCCTGGATGGCCATGCTACAGACACGGCCGGCAGCACTGAGTCAATTCAGCTTTTGCACCACTTTGAATAGCGAAAAGCTAGTATTACGATTAGAATTAGGTAGTCGCTAGTGTGACAGCTGAACTGACCCGTCTAAAATTTCCTACCTCATACAATACGCTGCAGTTGGTGGGAATCCAGTGGTCTCGCCAACAGTTAACCAGCCATCTTTTCCGCCGCTCTGAGTCTCTTGGAAAGCGAAACACGCGGATCCCATCTTCCGAGCGATTCGAACAGTTTGGTGCTGAACAGCACGGCATTTACAAACTACGACAGCTTACAACAACTATACAACTAGTCAACTACCAACAACACACAAAGTGGAATCAATATGGCGCCCACGACTAAACCGGAAATGGTGCGTGGCATGACCTAGTTTTACTCTATAGGCTTTGGTTTAGTAGTGCGTACAAGCATGAGTAAGTAAGTAAGTAAAGTAAAAGTAGGCGCATACCATTCAAAAAACCTCTAATGTGTTGGTCAACCAAGTAGAGGCTGAGCAGGATGGTTTTTTCAGACATCATCTGAAACAGTCAAAGCCGCGTACTGGGTCTCTGAGCTCGTCAGATCAGTTCCAGGCTGTCTGACCAGCAGTCAGAAAAGCCAGCTGCACGTGCATATATGCGTACATTCCGGATGTTCTAGGAGTCTTTTTCAAACACTTCAAACCGAGATTCCAGTGAAAAGAGAATCTGTTTAGCAGTAGACTTCGCTGTTTGGTGTATTGAATATTTTATGACTTGTCTCGTTAGCGCCTGCTCACTTACAGTGGTAACATTCTCTGTGTCAAGTAAATTTTGGTGTGATGGTTTGTGTATTGCCAACAGGAGCTAAAGGTGCTTCTGGTCTTCCCGGCTTGCCAGGTCAGAAGGGTGAACCCGGCCGGACAGCTGCCACCGGACCGAAGGGAGAACGTGGAGAGCCTGGCATTCCGGGACGTGTTGGCGGCAAAGGACCTGATGGTAGGCACTGTTCCACAAGTTTACTTTGGTACACATATCCCCACTTTAGAAGGGGTCACCATACACACGGCTGTTTGAGCAAAAAATACCAAGTTGTGCAGAATCAGTACAAGTAATGAATTCTAGCCATTTTTTGTTGTTTTTTTCGCGTTTTAAAACTGTGGTTGTACTGGCAGAATCTATAAGTTATGCTGTTTCGGCTTGTGCTGTAGCAACAAGCTTGTTATATAACTGATGTGCTTTGTCAGTTGGAGAATGCAAATTTTGACCACCTCAAGTTTTGACTTTTTTTCAACGGATTTTTTGAAACTCCAGAGAAGTTGCTTTTTTAACAGTGCGATATGTAGGTAATGTTTGTACTCGTACATTAAATTATGTGTTTTTTTGAAGTAGGCTTTATGAAACTGGTGGTGGTGTTTGTAGGCATTCCTGGTCAGAAAGGTGCGAAGGGAGTGTCGGGCCTTCCAGGGCGCGGCATAACAGGCCCTCGTGGGCTGCCTGGTGATCGGGGCAGTGATGGGCGCCCGGGTAGACCCGGCGCAGCAGGACAAAAAGGGACTGACGGCTTACCTAGCCTGCCTGGGTCCAAAGGAGACAAGGCTTGTATTCTTCTTCTTCCAGTGATTTTCTTATTTAACATGTTTATAACAATATTCGCCAAATGCAGCTATCTTTAGTTGCTTTATACAGAACAGCATGATTGCTATTTTTCATCAAGTTGTCTACCATTTGTGTCTATCTCCTTTCATTTGTATTGGTCTTGTATACGTCATACATAATTTTATCGTAACTTGGCTGATTTGCACTGATACAGATACTGGTTTGCTGTGATGCAAAAAACTGACAAGTAGCTAGCGGCTAAGTCTACCAAAGAGTAAGAGATTTTACTAAGTGAAAGTACAAAAAAATATTTATAAATGGCAACAGTCTATAGAATTAGTTGGAATACAAACCAAGTTTTGAGATTTATAAAATCGTGAATATAAAACTGTACCATTTATATGATTTCCTGTGAGTTTTGTAAAAATAGATTTTTATTAATTTGTACACTACACTATAAAGTATGGTTGGTTTGATTGGTGTTAATTTTGTGCGTGCATATTGTACTACACTCGCAGTTGGTTTCTTTGCATCAAATATACGACTGAGTAACTTATAAATATGCCATGTTTTGCAAATGTGTTTGTGAATTTACTTTGGCAGGGGTTCCCTGGCACGCCAGGACGCCCAGGCATGGATGGCTTACCTGGAATTCAGGGGCTTAAAGGTAAACACATCGATACACATTTCTTCATTTAGAGTGCTGAACTAAACAGCATATATTTCTTGCCTATGTGATCTGCTTTTTTTCATTATTTTTGTTCTTTTATATTTTTTTCACATGCATTAGCAGATATTTTACATGTTGTCCAATTTTTTTGCAAAGCGTTGATGACCACAACAGTGTTTTTATTAACTTAGCTGTTTTTACCTTCGTTGTCTTTTTTATCTATTTTTCTAACGGTTTTAATTTTACATGCTGCTTTTATTTGCGCAGGCAGTTTTTTTCTATCAATGGCATTAGCATAAAACGGCCTATTGTGTACCGATTTGCAGTGCAGAAGTCACTCACTTTCTCACTATCACTCACTTACTCAAGCAGTGTTACAATGCATGCACTGCGAAGTTACTAAAGTAGTCCGGTGTTCTATTTATTTTTTTTTATTTATCTGTCTGTTTGAAAAACGCAACAATACGCTTACACAAAAAAGAACTGCAACGTAAATGTACATCATGTGAAGTAAAACCTAATTGTGCTTACTCTGTAGGAGACCGAGGGTTGACTGGACGTCCTGGACCTGCTGGTGAGAAAGGAGAGCCATCACCTCGTGGTGGAAGAGGACCTCCGGGCACGCCGGGTCCCAAGGGTGATCCGGGGTTCACCGGTCCGCCCGGCCCACCCGGACTCAAGGGTGAAGCTGGCTTCCCTGGTCAACCCGGCACTCCAGGTAATATCAGGGATGTGCATGAGACCTTTAGGCTCAAATCGAGATGAGACTTGAGACGCATAGGTCCAACACCAAGACTTTGAGACCAAAACCACATTCCTGGATAATCTGTTGATAAACGTTAACAGTTGTTTAGAAAACTCAGTGTTATGTCAGTATTTATTATAAGTCTTTATACGGTAAGAAAGAAAAATGAAAGTAACATGACAGGCATAGTCATCTTGACAGAAAATTGTTATGTTATTAGTTATGAAAATAACAATCATGAATATTATGACATGATTTTAGAGTAAGTAGTTGTTGCAGATATTTACAACAAATGTATCAATTAAAGTGGACCAGTGACAAGCCATAGTTGCACTGTTGTAGTAATAGCGTTGAAATAAATTCTGATTACAAGCATTCAGCATCATCATCATCGTTGTGTAGCAAGCCTGGGCCGTAGCGTTGCTCCGTGTCCGCGTTTGATTGCCCCCCCTGGGCCACAGATCAGCTGCAGAAGTGCCAGTATCCTAACGAATTTGCTATATCCAGTTGTTGCATGGGCAGCCTGGTCTACGTCTCCATGAATGATGAGGTGATGAGGTGGTCGACCGAGTAATGCATTGACATGGCAGCGTAGGGCTTGATTGGCTGGAACAACCTCTGTCAGACGAGCAATGTGAGAAATTACAGGACATAGCGTTTTTGCAATGAGGTTTTTATGGGGAGGAGACCAGTTCATAGAGCAATTTTGTCATTGTGAGCGTTACTCATTACTTAACGTAACAAGCAAATTTAAGCCGTTTCCCTTTTGGTCGCTTGTAATGTGTTGTAGCCTATGCTGACTTGTAATAATAACATGCATATGCATTAATTTAATTTTGTTGTTAAATTGATCTGTCAACTCTAGTTTCTGTAATTTACATATATTTTTTTTGAAGTAGACCAGCCACTGGTCATTGGTGTGTAGGGCGGCCGGGTGCTAAGGGAGAAGACGGATCACGTGGTCCAGGAGGTCGACCAGGATTGCTAGGGGACAAGGGAGAACCAGGTCGCAGTGGTACACCAGGAAGACCGGGTTCCAAAGGGCAAAGTGGTTTGCCAGGACTCGATGGTCTGCCTGGAATGCCTGGAGAAAAGGGTGACAGAGGTACATCATTTAATGTTCTATGCTGTTGGTTGTAATTTTTGAACATGTGCAGCTTGATTCATGCAGTTGCTGACGTTGATTGAGCTACAGTAGACCTGTCGTTCTGGTGTTATGACTCCTGTTTTTCAGTGACTTATAATAAATTGTAGTGGAGTAGTTATATTACTAAGTTCTGGCGGCATTGCTTGCAGGTTTCTCAGGAAGACCCGGTGACCGAGGCCAACCGGGGACGTCAACAGCGGGCGACAAGGGAGACAAAGGACGACCTGGATTGCCAGGAAACGACGGATTACCTGGATTGAAAGGCGAACCTGGTATGATGACTTGAAACTTCAGTTTTTCACTGTTTTTGGTGAATTTTTCTTCCGTGTGGTACAACTGTTTGAGGTAAGCACGGACTCAGCAAATTTTCAGATCAGTTTGTTGTGCAGATGTAGTGTACTGATATTAAAATAACTTAGAGGGAATACGTAATAATGCAGCATACGCTATGCATGCACAGCAAGAATAGATACCGCTCTGAATTAATTACAGCACTGGAAACGATATGTGTAACAGCATACTTTACTTATATGTGTTTTTACTGAGCATTTGTCATGGTGCAGGTCTGCCTGGTTTTGACGCGCCGCCGGGACGCAAGGGCGAGCCAGGACGAGCTGCACAGGTAGGTGAGAAAGGTGATAAAGGCAATGCTGGGCGACCAGGTGCACCAGGTATGTTTTGCAATCATTGCTTGTTACCATGTTATATCGTATCCTTAGCAAATGCACTAAAATTCAACCAATCTGAACGTCAAACTTAGTGAAAACCGTGAAAACTTCAGAAATTAAGTGATCATATGTTAACTAATGTCACAATGTCTCATGGATAAATGCACACTTAAAATGAAATTGTCTGTGAAAAAGAAAAGAGGGAAGGGATAATGAAAATGTTCATCTGGTATGTACAACCTCCCCCTTTTCACATTGCTAAATGTGGAACTGGTCTGGCTAGTTGGTGGAAAACATGTACCTTGTGTTTGATGAGTGATGACATAACGGATTTAGTCTTACCAACTCTGTGTATCTGACTTGATTACAGATGGTTTTCAGCCTTATTCCTGTGCGTTGTGTAGGATTGGCAGGTATAAAAGGCCGGCCTGGTGCACCCGGTCTGCTTGGTATAATTGGTATGAAAGGTGATCGCGGACTCCCGGGGATATCAGGCCTGGATGGTCGGCCGGGTAGACCAGGCCCAGCTGGCCTCCCAGGTACGTTTCACCAGTCTCTGTTTTGTGCTTAATTTGCTGCTTTCTGTCTAGCAGAATTGAAGCCCATCTTGAGCTGCTGGTCAAGTTTTGAGTGTACACACTACATATGCATTAGCAGTAACTATTGTACTGCTTCCTTCAGTTTCGTTATATTGGCCCTTTGCTGTTCTTATGTAATTCCTAATGACGCCATCAGAAGATGCTTTATTGTTACCTGTGCTTTGTGCTAATTCGTAATTTTGTTATAGAATATTCATTTTTTTTCAAGACTCACGCTTATTTTGTTGGATATGATGCAAAAGCCACTGTGACAACTAAAACTTTGCATTTTACTGCATCTCTTATCTAGCCACAAAATCAAGTTAATACAATAGTGAGGTAACGCCTCTATAGATTAGTGGACTGTTTAGCCATATTTTCAAATCAGCTTTTGAGTTGTTTTACTTAAATTCATTTAATTTTCCGCTTGCTTTCATGCATAGAGAATACGATCTCACATTGATTGCTTGAACGTTGAGCGTGCTTGGCTGTGTGTGTGTAGATTATCAGTCAGTTAGGTTTATGCCAGAGCAGACAGATTTTAATGCGGGTGATTTGTGTTTGTTGAACAGGTCTTGATGGACAGAAAGGTGCCCCTGGCTTGCCTGGTTTGACTGGTCGTGATGGCCCGCCAGGTGCCAAGGGAGAAGACGGCATTGACGGCCGACCTGGTCCACAGGGCCCACCTGGTACGTACTGCTGCTAACATATCTGTGCTGAACACCCTTACTAAATTTTTGCCTGTTGGACAATTTTCTTGTTAGAAAGTCCAAAAACACAAAATGACGGATGGAAATTTCCATCTGGGAAGAATTTTGAAGCAGAATTGCAATTTTGTGCACTCGCACTTGCAAACAATGGACATGTGGTGCAGCAGACGGACATACCATCGCCCCAGTCAGCCACTTGGTAGTCTTTATCCTACAGTGTCGCATTCTTCGTCCCACTGAGGGTAGGAGACTGAGTTGATGTGAGCACACTGTAGGTTAGCAACTTGTTTTAAGTTCACAGTGTGAAGATCTTGAGGATTAGAATGAAAGTTGTGGACATAGTTGGGATGGCCGTCGGACGATGCAGTTGTCATTACAATCCTTACATTTTTTTACTCTATTCTGTTCATTATGAGTAGCGAAATAACCAGAAAGGCATATCATGCGGTGACTCATCTAAGTATTGCCTGTTAACGAGATTGACTTGTTTGGTTCTCGTAGGGCTGTCTGGACGGAAGGGTGTTAAAGGTGACCGTGGACAACCGGCACCTCCACAGCCAACGCGTGTTGGTCCAAAGGGTGACCGTGGTGAACCCGGACGACCTGGGTCCCCGGGACGTCCTGGACCTTCTGGGAAGGACGGACTCCCAGGATTAACAGGTACTTCATTACATAATAATGCATAATAATAGTAATAGAAATGACAATCCTTTTAAACTTTACAGATTTTGGTAGTAGAGTTCTTCATAAGCCTACAATAAGATTTCGTGATCTTAGCTTGCGTCGCCATGACATAGAGGCAGCGTGTGACGGACGTACGGACAGACACATGGACACTTTTGCCGTCACAATACCGGAGGTGCGCGTGACAAGACATGCTGAAAACCACATGGAATAAAATTGCAGGAATGTGTTGCATTGTTATGTTTTTATGTACTGAATTTCAGGTCAGAAGGGCAACCCGGGCATACCTGGAGATCGCGGCATTCCCGGCCTAGCTGGTGATCCCGGTTCACCGGGCCACAGGGGTCCAACCGGCGTTCCAGGACTCGATGGACAACCAGGTATTTATTATACAGGGTGCGGCAGAAAAAAGTGGCTTCCTAAATTTTTTTGCCATTTTCTCAGCAACCGTTTGAGATTTTAATATGAAATTTTACAATTTTATTTATTGAAATCTTCTACATCTAACTGCCAAGTAAAATGTGATTCTCTTGAAAAACGACGAAGTTATAGACTTTTTAACATGACTACCTACCGATTTTTCAGCATTCAAAAATGTTTGTGCTAAAAATGCTATTTAATTTTCAAAAACTGGTTACACGTTACTGTCGATAACGCCACAGTGACGTTTTGATAAACAGCAATTTATATTGTTTATAAATTATCACTAAATTGTCGTTCCTTTAAAGCAATCGCCGGCTGCCCACCGGATTCATCTTCCAGCAGGACGGCGTGTCAGCACACAAAGCGCGCAACGCCGCGCAGCGCACAGAACTGGCTGCGGGCCAGCTGTCCAGATATCATTACAAAAGACCAATGGCCTCCAAATTCGTCGAATATAAACCCAATGGACTATCGCATATGGGGTGCAATGTTGGAGGTTTATGGCAAGCTTAAAACAAAGCTGAAAACAAGCGCCAAATTCAAGGAAGTGCTTCAGGTTATCTGGGGCAACCTGCCACAGGGACCGATCAACAAGGCTGTAAAAGATTTATCAAATAACGCGACTGGTGGCTGGTGTTGTTGCTTGGAGCTGGTGGTGAACACTTCGAACATTCGCGGTGACAATGGAATTCTGGCATTTGATCATTATTTAACTGTGTTGTTTCAACGATGTTATTAAATTGGTCTTGTAGCCGGAACATTTTTGAATGCTGAAAAATTTGTAGGCGTTCATGTTAAAAAGTCTGTAACTTCGTCGTTTTTCAACAGATTCACATTTTACTTGGCAATTAAATTAAAATTTCAAACGGTTGCTGAAAAAACAGCGAAAAACTTTAGGGGTCCACTTTTTGCTGCGCCCTATATATTATGTATCATTTAGTTGTGTGTTAATACTTATCAGAAGTATGCAAACGTGATTGGTCAAAGTTATGTCACGAGCGTCCTGGGAAATTTACTTTGAAATATTGAATTTGAATTGTTCATTTGCATGTCAGAAACTTTTCATCGGTTTCTGACTTTTACTCTTTAAATACTGTTGTTGATAGGCCCATGTTGAAAGTTTACTTTGAGTTTTTTTGCATCTTTGCAATTGCAATTTCTTGTAAAAGTGCAAGAAACACAATTAGAGTAAGTTTTTAATAGGGGCTTGTATGTCGTTATGAGATTACTGCTACGACCGGCAATGCTGTCTGTGCAGGTCAGAAGGGTTTCATCGGTCCACCAGGCACTCCTGGTTTACCAGGTCCCGTACTACCGACTGGGTTCATGCTGGTAAGACACAGTCAGACGACGTCCGTTCCACAGTGTCCTCACGGCAGCACGCGGCTCTGGGACGGCTACAGTCTCTTGTATCTGGAGGGCAATGAACGAGCTCACAGTCAGGATCTTGGTCAGTCAGCAGCAGAAAACTCTTTTTGCTTTATCTATCGTTAACGTTTGATGTTGATATTTGCAGGCCTGAATGTGATAAAAAGATAACAATGTCTATATGATTTACCGTTGAAAACGGGCTGGATTAATGAGAATTTCAACTGAAGTAATTTATTAATATATTCAGAATTGTCAATTAATCCATTTCCATTGGGAAAATTAATGCACGAGCACTCAAAGTTTCTACGGGTAGGCCTACTTTAATCACATACTGCCGAATTCATTTTTGATATTCAGGTCTGCAAAAGTTATTAAATAATTATGGCTGCGGAAATTAACAATTAATTAATCGATCAGTCATTAAAAATATTAGTCCATTGATTTATTTTTGATTCAAATTTTATTACAATTTCGGACTTTAAACAGGCAAAAATGATTGATGCTGAACGCCATTTACTTAATTTAAACGGTCTTCTGTAGCTAGTGAGTCTGCATACATCAGTCAGCTGCGTGCTGACTGTAACTGCTGACTGTGTATTGTACAGGTACATCAGGGTCATGTCTGCAGCGGTTCAGCACGATGCCGTTTGTGTTTTGCGACTTCAATGACGTTTGCAACTACGCCAGTCGCAACGACAAGTCGTTCTGGCTGTCGACCACTGCTGCTCTGCCAATGATGCCTGTGGCCGGTGATGAAATTACTCCGTTCATCAGTCGATGTGCGGTCTGCGACGTGCAGGCTAACGTCATCGCAGTGCACAGTCAGACGATCGATGTGCCCAACTGCCCACGTGGGTGGCGCGGCCTCTGGATCGGCTACAGCTTTGCCATGGTTCGTCCTCTACCGGACTGTCTCTGTCTATCTCTCCAATCTAATTTTGAGAATCACCACAATAGGGGTAGGCTAGCAATACAGCATTTAAGCACAATTAAAAGAAGTTTTGAATGGCATTAACCAGTTCTTTGATATAAACTGCATCGGTGCCTTGAACTTAATCTATGCGACAAACGCAACACAACGCATTTCCAGTTGTTTACTAAGTCTTACTGGTTCGTTTGTCTCTCTGTCAGTCGCTCTGCTTTTAACTTCATAACAGAAAGAAAGTAAAAGTTTGGATGTTTTTCACAGTAATTACTTACAACCAGAAGTCACTTCAAGAAAATGACTCAAAATCTGGCGTACATATTTTGAGTAATTTACCGTACGGTCATGTTAACTGACGGATAGCACTGGTGTGTCGAACTACTGTTGGTGATAACTGGATGGACGGACGGCCGCAAGCATGTCGGCATCAGGCGCTGACGTGTTTGCTCGTACACTAGAGCGCAACGAATGTGAAGGCTCGTGGTCACTATTCTGATCAACGCCATTTAGACAGCCTTATCCCTAACTTTACCTTACAGCTCCCCTTTACGTTATGTTATCTTATTTGAAGTTACTTCTAATTTCACGATTTTGTCTCTCTGTGCCTCAACTGGCGAAATAATGTGTATCGGTTACCGAATATGAATGTGAACGTGAATGTGCGTGGGGTGATGTGACTGACAGCACACGTCGGCGGGAGCGGAGGGCGGCGGTCAGGCGTTGTCCAGTCCCGGCTCGTGTCTGGAGGACTTCCGTACGACTCCGTTCATCGAGTGCAACGGCGCGCGGGGCACGTGCCACTACTTCGCCAACAAGTTCAGCTTCTGGCTGTCGACGATCGACCCGCAACAGCAGTTCTTCACACCGCAGCCGGAGACACTCAAGGCCGGCAACCTGCGCTCCCGGGTCAGTCGTTGTCAGGTCTGTATCAAGGAGGTCCGGTCAGTGATGGCCGACAATGCCGCCGGCGGAAGACGATTCAACTTATAATCTGCAGAGAGAGAGACAAGACAGCGTGGAGACGTCGTCGTCGTTCCTGCCTCAAACATTTCCGTTGTCTCTGTCTGTCTGTCTCTCTGTCTGTTCTGCGCGCCTTCTCTTTGTTATTGAACTTGTTCCGCATTGAAGGAATTGGTATCGATGCAGCCTGCGCGAGGCGGATGTCTTTCTTGGTCGTCATTTGCAAGGTTAGACTTAAACACTCGAATTGGCAACGCCGCTATAGAACTATATTGCTGCATATATTAATATTACCGGTTAACCGTCCGTCTGTTACAATGTCGTTTTGCTAGTTACGTGATGATCGATCGACCTATGGTGCTTTTTCGTTGTCTAAAAAGTGCCTTTAGCTGTTGCTATCAAATATCGCCCGTCGTCTAGCTATGCAGATAGACTGCCGTTGTACAGTTTATACTCGCTCGTGTGTGCTTGAAAAGGAATCCGTTGGTTTGTCAGTTTATCAGTCACCCTGCCGATCGATCGACTGCTCATGCAAAAAGCTATTTTGGTACATACGTCGTGTATTTGGTGCTAAACAAACACTGCCGAAGTGCAGGGTCATCCACTCCATTGACATCAAGAAGCATGGAAAAGTTGAAGGAAATTAAACTGGAGGATTTTTGTACTTGACACATCAGCAAAAAGCAGTCATTTGCATTTTATGTAAATGACGGAAATTTTACCATGAAATGAGTAAAATATATTTGCGGCTGGGGTTTCTCTCCGAACCCCACTCTGGGAGCTTTCAGCATTTCCCAGGCCTGCTAGCCCCATTTTTTGGGGAGGGGAAAGGAGTGTGAAAGAAGCGGAGGCAAAGAAAGACGAGGCATGGGCGGAGAGGGTAGAAATAAGGAGGGAGACTGGTTGGTGCGCTTGGGGAAGATTGCTTCTCGGTGTTGGGGGGTTGGATGCCCCTGCCAAAATGTCTGCCAGTACGTCACTTGCCTGTGAGTGAATGGTGAAAGTGGTTCGCTTTGCTGAATGAATTTGTGTGCAGTTTGTGTCTTGTTAAGTCACTTATGCACCTTACTTGTTTAATAAATGTCAACGAATACCGATTGTTGGCTGTATTGGTGATTTCACTGACAAATAAATGTTTAACTGTCGTCAGCATGTGTGCAGTGTAAGCTTTAAAGTGTTAGGATACGTGTCACACTTGGTCTATTTTTATGTAAAGATTTCACACGTATTTCAGCTTATTCTGTCAAATAAATGAAAGACTTGAAGTAGGTGCGGTTATTTTGTCCCTATGACAAAAATAAGATATTTATTGAAATGCGTGTCGCCTTATTTTCTGTGTTTGTATTACGTTACGTTTTTTATTATTTCTATTGCTTTGTTTGTGTTTGCGATGATTTTTCTTAAAGTATTAAATGTGGTCAGGAACATTTAAGTAATTGTCATTATTTATTATCAGACCTAAAAGCTGCCACGCCGTGTGTAGCTTTTGGTATTGATAATGTAACGTGTGTGACTGTGCGTGTATGGATGGATGTAAATCATTTTGGCTGATGATACACTGTGTCCGGAAGAAAAGTAACCCCCTGGACATCGTACAAGAGAAATGTCAAATCTGAATGAATCTAAATAAAATCTTGTACACGTAATTTTTCATTAATTGCCAAAGGGATTACCAAATTTCATTTAAAATATTATTTCACAGCAAAATTATCAATTGTTGAATATCCATAACAGAATATCCTCGTTAGCAATAATGGCGTTAATAAATGAACTCCTCTGTTAATGTACCTTTGCGTAACTGCAACAAACAACATTTGATTCTCGCAAAATTTTACATTAACAATGCATCATCTATTGACAATTAATTTGTTAAATTTCAGTTAAATCTGCCAAAGCAAACAATAGCAACAGCGGCTTTTGTGAGGTCACCCCAAAACACCTCAGTTTCAGGTCTGACGTCATCCACAAAGACTTGAAACTGAAGTGTTTTGGGGAGACCTCGTAAAAGCCGTTGTAGCTATTGTTTGCTTTGGCAGATTCAACTAATATTTGGCGCTCTGATTGCCAATAAATGGTGCATAGTTGATGTAAAATTTTGCCAGAATGAGATTTGTTTGTTGGAGTTACGCAATCGTACAGTAACAAGGGGATTTATTTGTGTAACGCCATATTGGTAACGACAATATTTTGTCTTCGATATTTTACAATAACTCCGCTTAAAAATAATATTTTCAACGAAATTTGGTGATCGCTTTAGGAATTTATTGTAAATTAAGTGTCCAAAATTTTATTCAAATTTATTCACATTTAACATTTTTATTGTACGATGTCTAGGGGGTTACTTTTTCTCAGACGCAGTGTAGTGTGCATGACGGTGGCCCACAGCAATAACGAAGCAACGGGTCGAAACGATTGGCATGCTTGTTTCGCGTTGATGTTGTATACTGTTGTATCAGTAGGATTAGTCGAGCCCTATCATAGCTGTCGGTACGCTTTGTTTGATCGTGATTGCCTGCGTGCGCTTTCTTCACACGCGTTCATTGTCTTTAGCCAATCACTGCCATTCTCCGTCCGCGCATCACTGCCTTGTGTTACGTCGTGTGTTAATACTACGACATTTGCGACGCCGTCGGCTGAAGGTTGGAAAAAATAGCTCGAAAACCCAGGCTTCTACTAGATTTTTAAAAAAAACGTTTAGAAATCTGAAAAGTCCAAATTTTATGTTTTCAAGGCTTTCTATTGGTTGTGCAATTTCTAATGCAAATCGGATTTAATTTTGTATTTCAAATGTGATTTATAAGTTCTGACATCACGTCATTAATTTTACAAAAATGATGTAACATGAAGAATGTTGTACATGATGTTCTTTTTGGGTCTTAGAATTTGTGTCCCGTTTTCTTTATGCACTATGTAAAAACTTTTAAAAACCTCAAAAATTTTTATAAACCTTAAAACCTTGAAAAAACTAAAAAGCTAGGGTTTTCCATCCCTAGGTCTGCCGGCAGCGTGTTTATTATACCTTACCCGTTCAGTAGACACAAGAACTATACTACTACATTACAGTAGGAGGAAAACGTGTTAGTTACTTATTCTAGACGTGATTTTCACTAAATAACTGGCAATATCGTAATAACGTTGCCACTTTTGTCGCTGGATTGACGATTTTGTGATATTCTGCAGTGCTTGAACCAAACCTACGGAGATGAGTTGATACGAGATAGGAACCAGAAATGTGTGTAAAACATGCAGAGTAGCCGGTAGACATGACATGACGTCGAATATGTGTAGGCCTGCTTTTAGAAGAAAGTAGGGGTCACATTTTAGTTGTTGGAGTTTGGGTACTATTATACCCACAGTAACGTAGTCAGTTTATACTTTTGAAAATCGAAATATGAGCCGTCAAACGCAGGTATATACCGGCGTCAGGAATTTGCAGCCGTAGTCCTCGGATCTACTGACTGAAGACGAACTCCTTCAGAATCCAAAGCTTTTTTGTTGTGTGCATGCTTTTAAAATACACTATAGCGTAAGCGCTGATTTGTACTTTTTTGTTCGTAGTTTTGACGGCGCTGAAAGTTATACTCGTTTTACTGTTAGTGGACTATGATGAGCCTATTGAAAATGCTCTATGTCTCCGTAAGTCGAGCTTGCATGCTTGCGTGTACCCGCCATTCGCTGTTAACTCCCCGAATCGGCACGAAACTCACACCAGGTGCTTCGTGCTCCGTAAGTCAGCGCCGACGCTAATCAAACTCGTATTTTGAGTATTTTTTGTCGTTGCTAGTCTCTTTGTCGTCGTAGTTTGCTACTGCGGCGTCGCCCAGGTCCTATTTCTCAGGTTTCTTACTTGCGTTGCCTGCTATATGCATATTATACAGTAGAACTACAAAACACAGTATTGTGGTTATGATATAAATATGCTAGTCTATGCAGTCGCCGGTGCGGCGTCGCGCCGAGCTCGGTTGCTGTCTGCTGTGGCGACTGGCCAGTGCTACGCGTACGGCGACTGCACACGGCATATCGTAGAATTCAATCAAAACTGTCTGCTGCCTCTGTGGTTCACTCGCCGGCGATACTATACGGAACGCAGTTGTCCGGGGACCTCTGCCGGCGTCTTGTAAGCGTTGTATAGCACTAGGCTATACCCGAGGTTGTTTAGATTGTGCAGTCCTGAACAAAACACGTCATCGCCGTCGAGAATAGACCACCGAGCATCGCTGCAACCCTTCGATTTCTTGTTTGCAATACAATACTGCCTATTCTTTCGTTCGCGCGTAATAATGTTACATGTAATCGTATGTGATCGCTGGTTCTAGCATATAGAATTATACAAACTGTCTGTCGATTAGGTTATGCGTATATCGCTTTGTAAATAGACGTTCAGTATATAAAGCAAAAAATAAGGATCCGAGTATGGTGCTGCTTTACAGTGGCTTGTACGTATGTAGTCTGTTGCACTTGATGCTTGCCATTAAACCTGTGCAATAACTACTGTATATCGCAACGGTGTAGCCTGCGTATATTGTCTGTCAAATAACGCTGCTCCAGGCCGTAGATTTTTTTCACTTAAGTGTTTCTGGACTGTAGTGCTATATTATAGAAGTAGTACTGGCATTTATATAATATGTATTGACCGTCTACTTGTTGTTGAAGAATTAAATTTTACTTACTACGTAATTCGTGTTGGAATTGCATCCCAGTACAGCGTCAGTGTTAGAAAGCACGCATAGAGTTGCCTTAACCTCCACTGTGAGTGACCATAGCATGTAGGCCTACTGAACGCTGTTGTCGGACGTTAACTAATTTTTTGAAGAAATCATACAATTAAACTCATTCACAGTAACATTTCACTGATATACAGTATTATGGGTACAGGAAATTTGGCTCGATATGCGATAAATTTAATGGTAAATTTGACAGTAATGCATTTTACGCCTACTGTGTGTATAGCACGATTTTCTCTTATTATCTAGGAGCGTACTGATGTGTAATTTAAGTTCAAAACACGATTCAGAGATGCAGCCGCAAAGCTTTCATTGACTGAGTGGCTGAGTCACCTGGCCTATCGGACAAGCAATCTCTGCAGAGATGGCGTTGGAGTGTCGCATGTCGGTGTTTTAACGGCAGGTAAAATGACGATGCGATGTCGGTCGTCGAGCTTCGGTTACAAACCGTTGCGCAGTAACAGCCGCAGCAGCAGCAGCAGCAATAACAAGAGAAGCATACTACGCAAAGCAGTCACCGTGCCGTCGGGCTTGCTGTATCCCAGTCACTGCACTCATAGTCATCCTGTCGCTGCAGGCGCATCCAGCATCCAGCGAGCAGCTCGTTAGTGGAGCAGCATTGCTTACGGCAATCGTTGAGAGCGCGTAGAGTTTGCATGCTATATAACCGAAAGCGACTCGACAGAGCGAGTGACAAAGCCGTAGTAATTAATTACCGTGCTGATGTTTTGCCGATCAACGTCTGCATATTAAGTGTTCCATGCGTAGCGAAACGGCGCAACGCTAGCAGACTGCTGCTAGCTGTTTTGAGTGCTGCTGTAGGCCTACAACTCGCTACTGGCGCTAGGTGTGCGTGGACGGACAGTCATCTCTTTCAGTATCAGCAATTGTCTCGCTGCCTCTATAGCTATATCACAGTGCAGGTAGTTTTTTCATTTGCCCACTACTGCAGTTTAGATTGTAAAAATCCAACGGTTTTCAGTGAGTCAGCCAATTTTATTTCAGTAAAGCTAACTAATCTTAGGCCTGCTACCAGCAGAAGCGACAGCAGTATTGTTTTAAGCCAATTCGCTGACTTTTTTTCTTTCTTACCAAGATAAGCTAAATTGTAAACAACTGCTCTTTGCTTGATGAAATTTCACCGAATTGAAAGCTCTTCAGCTACATCTGGTAAAAATTTCGTGTAAATTGATCATCATTTGAGTGAATTATGAAAGAAATAAAAAGGGTGCCCGTTTTTTTGAAACACAGTGTAGAAATCTATTAAATATCAAAGTCATATAAGGTCACATGGGTTTTTGTGTGTAAGGGGCGTCTACACCTTATAAACCTTGGAGCATATATTCCAAGAAAATAATAGGGGGCATGTGGAGGGGTGGAGGAGGATACCCCCTCCACATACCCCACCTTTTTCACGCCTACGGCGCTTTGTTCTCGGCGCCTACAGCCCCGCCTTAACCCCAACTATGGAGGCCGGTGTTCGATTTACTTTCCCCGGATGGATAGAAGACTGAGTTTATTTTGGTAAACATTGTACATTACCGCTGGTTTATCGCTATTTTAGTTTGTAAGTGGTAGGCCCTAGAGCAAGAGCAATGGTTTTGTCTGAATTCGTTATTTTTAACCGACCGTACTTAAGTAACGGTCGAGCTATTGGCATGGTTAAGCCTATCGTCGTCTGTCTGTCTGTCTGTGTGTCTGTTCGTTTTTCTCTAACGGATGTATTGTGGCTAAGCTTTAGGTCATAGGGGGAAACTTTTTACACGAATAATTAGCCATGTGTTAAACTCGGGCGTTTAAAATTTCAGCCATCTTATGCAAGGAAAACATTTTTACATTGGGGGTTGAATAAGGGGGTAGGAAAATATGTTTTTTTCAACGGAAAACTGACCATATCTCGAAAAAGGTGAGATTTACGTTGAAGGTTACTATTAATCACCAATGGGAAGTGGCATACGCTCTTTCAGATTAAATGAAAATCATTGACCTTGGATGATCTTAAAGGTCATTGATAACCAGTACGGTCGACTATTTTGGCGACAGCTGAGCTTCTAGTTTTGAAATTTACAGTGACAGTCCAAACAAACATGCTATCATTCTCATATGTTACACTTTTATACTAAGTTACAATAGCCCAGTAGTAGGAATGACAAGCTTTTGACAATTATTTTACTTGGACACTCATCAACAAAAACTTGCAGTACAGTGACCCTGCTAAATTTCAAGCGTGTCACAGCACTATCTTGTGCAAAGTCAAGCAAATTGGGTGACTACACTGACTGACTGACCGGATGATCACACATTTGCGAGAAGGATCTGTGAAACTACCGTGCGTTCAACACCGCGTAGTCGTGTTCTCCTGTATACATGCAGTAATCGCTAATCCTTAGTTACATCAGCATAACAACAAGAAAGCCGTGCAATATCGCAAGAACACCGCGCGATACGTTCATTCCGATACGATAGCCTGAGAATGCGTCGTATCATTCATGATCTAGGCTACAGTTCTGCTGCTGACAGTGTGACACTGCATTTAAAAGTACATAATGATGGACAAGGACATCCAAGGTTATGGGTTTGGGTATTAGTCGAAATTAAGCGCGCTGCGCGTAACGTAAACTTACATGTATGCAATTTACTATCAATGCAGGATCTCGAATACAAGCGACTGAAAATACGGGACTGGAATTTGGCCGACTTGAAAATATAGCAAGCGTGCCAAATAGTAAGCTGGTATTACTACAGTACATATAGGCCTAGGCTACACTGTGTGGCTGAATGGTCACAGAGTTGATGGCACACGATGCCACCACACACGACCTATGCGACTGCAGACGACTTTAAGCGTCGTCCAGTCAATTATTCATTGTGGCACATCACCAACTCGCCTGCTGCCATGCTGGCGACTCGGTCGCTACAGCCCGGCCTGGCGAGTGGCGACTGACCACTGGCCATATCCGTCGTACTGACAAATCCTTTGTTGTCCCTTCACTAATGGAACAGAATCGACGAATGATCTGTTTTTGCATTGGCATCTTCAAGTTACCGACACGGCACTTGTCGGCGGTTGTTTTCTGAGCAATACTGATGGTAACATTACGTATATTATGTAAATTGCAGGATGGCATTTGCGCCACTCCCACCGCTCACGTGTGTCCCAGAAATTGAATTACCGTTCTTGAAATGCCGGAGTAGTTGTTGCGCTTGTTGCGTCGCTCACCAATATGGGATTGCATTTGTGCTGCTCCCTGCTAATTGATGACAGTGGTTCTAAGTGGTGGTTCATAGTGACGATATTTAGTACATGTGATACCACTGCATTGTGTTGGATGGGCCTATCGACGACAGTACGACTAATACTCATGAGACGTGCGACAGACTATAGGCTAGGCCTAGCGCAGTTCTTGTTTGCAGGTTGTCTCAGTCTATCTTCAGCCGTTTCGTCGCAGTTCACTCTTGAAGTGTGCGCCTCGGCCGACAATCGCAAAAAAATAAGAAAAAAATCAGAAAACCCCCTATTTGGGGAGTTTGAGGTCATTTAAGGTCATCAGTGTTGATACCCGTAAAAGCTCGTCAGCAGTTCTTGTTACGGTAAGCAGCAAGTCTGTGTTACGTCTATATGCAACCGTTTTACGCTAGACTAGCCACAGCGGTAAAATAAATGTTAGCGGAATGGAGGTAACCTTTTTGACGACCGTGTGCGCAGGCCTCCTTGAATCCAAGGGGTCGAGACTTAGACTGCTAAAATATACGTTCAGTGCTAACAATTTTATATGCAGGTTGTTCTGATTTATTTCTGGTGATTTTGGTGCAATTTACTTTTGAAATGTGTGTCGCAGCCCAAAGTCGCAAAAAGAAATCACCAAACTTTGTATTTTGTGAGTTCAAGGTCGTTCAATTGTCATCGGTGTTAATACTTTTGGAAAGCTCGTCAGCAGTGCTTGTTATATTATAAGCAGCACGTCCGTGCCTATCTACAACCGTTTTTCACGCTAGCCGAACCATAGCGGTAAAATAAGGACTTTGTAAGGGGTACATCTCGTTTACGCCCTCGTTTGAGGGGAACCCCCTCACGCGGCACGAAATTTTGTCGCTAAATACTAGAGACTCTACGCTATCACAAAGTTAAAACCAGAATTTTCTATCTCACATGAGCTTCGATCGGTACCGGCACGTGACAGACACCAGGACAGACAGACAGAGACAGAATTACGGCAGCCGATACGCGCTATAGCATACATGCTGTCGTGCGTAAAATGGGAAAAATAGACGCCACCTTTAATCGTATCTGCTCTTGCGTTACTTGCGCAACCATTCTACGCAACTGTTTTGCGTTGCGTGACTTGCGGTGTAATGGAAGCCGGTATACCCGCACACGTCAGCTTGGCGTTAAGAGACGTGTGATGTTTTCGTGCGTGTCAGGCGTTGCTGTTAGAAAGCTGAGGTCAATCTCAGCAAATGTTCATTTCACCTATAGCCCACATATGCGCACACGACGTGTGTGCAAAGCCAAACTCATGTCTATATTATGGTTCTAGCCGGATGCAGTGTCATGGACATCAACCTTGCACGTTTAGTCCGATTATGATGACGCATTCGAAGCTTATGACGTTATCTTTATTGCCGGTGAGTGACGTTCGCATGCTTCTCGTCCCGAGACGGTGACTTCTAGTACAATAATCCTACCTCTCATCAATCTTCTGTACACAATCAGACGCTGCGTAATATCCGCTTTATACGCATAGGAAATCTCGCGTGCATTGCAAGTGCTGTTGCGCGGGTTACGATAGTAAGAATGCCCGATGTCGCATCATTTTGATGCGATAGTCTGGAAGAGAATTCGTAGAAAGCGTATAGCCTATAATATAGGGCTACATTTCTGCTTATGATAGTTGGTCTATCTTTATTCGAGTTTTTTTGACCGACTCCGAAAAAATGCACGTCACTGGTCACTCAAGGTCGTTAACACCGGTACCAGTTATTAAGCGCGTGTTCAACTTTTCTATAGGCCTATTCGTCATTAAGAAACAACAGATCCTATGTAGTCTCAACAGCCACCCTTTATTCCGGCCGAAATTTGAAAATGTTCTTCTGCATATACACATACCGCATTTTGTGTTCTTTGCAAGGTATATAGGTCGCTAACGTTTGAGCTCCATAAGCGAAAACATTAAGCTAATTATTCGTGTTATTACTTTTTACGTGATCCAGCTTACGTGACTACAATACATCAGTGTTACAGGCAGGCAGTAGGGAGACGGATGAACAGATTAGGCTACAGCGGCAATGTTGCACTTTGTAATGCCTGCATCGCGCGTTAAAACTGACGATTAGGCAGCCAGCCGATAAATGCAGTTAACAGTCCATGAAACTAGGCCAGCCAGTGGTCGCAAAGAACACAAAATGCGGTCTCTGGTGGAAAGGATTTATGGAACGAATCCCCGACAATAGGCCACCGGACAGAATGCCACCAAGCTGGCTTTTCACTCTGCGTAAGTTAACTCGCCAAACCAATGAATCCAATTTCCATGACTAATGCAAGAACGTCGTCTCATGCTGTGACTGGGCCTTTTGCGTGCGACGTTAGGGCTGTTTGAGCCGTGAATATAAAAATGAGCGAGCATTCGATAAATCTAATAGATAATGAGGTGTGATAACAAAAATGAAATGACACCAGCAGAAAGAGGTAAGGGTGGAGGTAACGTGATCGGGAAACTAGGGGTCTGACAAAAGTTTAAAGTAAAGGAACGTATCTTTCAAAGATAGAGAGAAGCACAGCGAAATCAACAATATGTTATTTTAATCCGGAACTGATTAATGGTCGAGACAAGTTAACTGCAGATACGGAACGAGTATTGGAGAAGTTATAGAGATAAGTAGGTTTGGTGGTTGTGCGAACTTACGACAAAAAGGAGTGCCTTCATCTAATTCATTCTTGCTTGCGAATAAGAAAGATATGTAAGAGGGTTTAGGGGCCACTCGTGGACGGTTCTCCTAGCAAGCGTAATGTGCGTACTTCGTACCGTACACTAGGGTGCTGAAGGGACGCTGAATTTGCAGAACCAAAAAATTACAGACCAAAAAATAGCCATCGACGTTCATTTTCCTGCATATTCAGTCGTCCCTGCATACTTCCTGACGACATTATGTGTGCGTCGGCAGCGAGTGAGCGTAGGTTTAGATGCAGGGTCTTTGCCAGTCCGCTGCTGCAGTAGTTGGTCGCTCGCTCGCTCGCTCTGTCTCTCACTCTGTCTCTCTGTATGGACACTGCGGCGGCGGCAGTTATCGATCTTGCCCGTCACAGTCGGCGATGTCGGCAGCACGGCCGGGCAGCAATACGCTAGACCTGGGCATCGGTCGGTTCTAGGTCCCAGCTGGCCGTCGGGCGCCGGCGTTACTTCGGCGTACATGCTGCTGACTGCTCTGAGCACCGGATAAGCTGTCGGCTTTATGAACGACACGGCCGGTGCGGCGCGAGTGTATATATTTAGACTTGACCTTGACTGATGACCTTCCGACGTGCTCGTCATAGGAATTGTATTGAACTAGTGAAATGAGACTCGACCACTCGACGTCCTAAACCAAACTGTTGCGGTGTGATATTCTCACTAAACCGTAAGCCTAAGCCTGCATGTACTGTAACTATAGAGCTATTGTTATATCAACTGCCTTATCAAAACGTTTTGTGTCTGTAATTGCAAAGCAAGTGTTTTTAAAATATACTGATTGTGAAAACACACCAGTTTGAATTTAAGGCTAATCATTCTACTGGGTTGTATGCTCAAGTGTTTAAACGAACAGTTGATTATTTATTATGTTAATCGAGGAAGTCACGTATTTTCGTGTTTTGTTGATTATACCGAGGCCTTTGACAGTGTGAATTATTGGAAGAAGTTATTTAATAAACTGTTGGATGATAAGATTGATATAAATATTGTAAGCATATTATGCTACTGGTATACTAACCAGGAATTGTGTATTAGATGGTTAGCCTCAATGTCTAGTTTTTTTTACCGTAGGCAATGGGACGCGCCAATGTGGTATTTTATTTGTTTAGCCGATATATACGAGAATTGTTGTTAGAACTAGAAACTTCACGTGTAGGCTGTAATATTGGTGGTCTTTGCGTTAATGTGCTGACATATGCAGACGATATGGTGATTTTAGCACCCTCATGGAGGGGACTGCAACAGTTGCTGTCTGTAGGCTACTTTACAAACATAGTACTAACATTGATATGACATGTAATAATAAAAAGACAGTATGTATGGTATTTAAACCAAAGTTGCGTGCAAAGGTTGTAGCAGATATTTTTCCACAGTTTGGTCTTGGTAATAACCTACTACAGTTTGTGAAAGAGTTTAAATGTCTAGGTCACATGATTACAGATAACTTAACTGATGGTGCAGATAGGCTATACAGCGAGAAGTGCGTAATTTTTTTTTGTGAGAACTAACATACTTCGACGTCGATTTTACAAATGTTCTATGGCTGTGAAATGTGTTCTGTTCAAAACTTACTGTATATGTCTGTATGATGCTGCTCTATGGAGTATGTATAATAAAGGTTACTGCGTAAACTGTCATCATGTTACAATAAGTGTGCAAAACTGTTTTTTGGTTTAAGCGTTTTGACATTTTTCCATAAGTATTGATGGAAACAGGCATGCCTAGTTATACTTTATTGCATAATAGTCATGTCATTTTTTCAAGATGTTGGAATATCTGCTGTATACATAATAAGATAGTTAGTCATCTGGCTGCTCTTGCGTGTATTTGATGTTTGCAGTTGCAACGCTAGTAGTACCGTTTGCTTTGAGTTTTATCTGTATTTGCATAATTCGTATGTTTTTGTGTGTGTTTTGCTGTACGTTTTATGTGTTTATGTGTATGGGCCAAATGCATGAAATAAAACTGATGATGATGATGATGATGATGAATATTCCCAGGAGTCAGGACCCTTTACACTAGTGCTTTTGCCCCAGACTCCCGGATAAATGAAGGGAAGTAAAAGTGGAGATTAAAAAAATAAAGAAAAAGGAGGGAATGAGAGGCGAGGTGGAATGATGGAGATAAATTTTGGCCCTCTTGGCAGAATATTAGATGCTTCACTGCGTCACTATATCATCATCCTTAAGCTGGCAACGAGTCGGATGATTGGTCAGAAAATGACATGCTAAACAACAAACAGATTTTGAGCCTACACTTGAAAGTACATGGGTCGCTCATTAGAATCAGCTGATTAGAGCAGATTGCGACCGAAAGTCCCATACAGTTGGTACTGATGATCGGAAAGTACGTCTGAAAAAAACTATCCTAATGAATGGTTCTGTCGGCAGTGGGATGAGCGTACGTCGTATATATATATGCACTGTCGCTGACACGTGCTCTGAATGCAATAATCCCGCTGGGCGTGCTGCCGATGTAAGCTACGATGTCGTCAGACCTGACGCCACCGGCTCGTATCCACTGCTCCACTGGCCGTCAGTAGGGTTGGTTTTTTATCCACACGGTGAGGAATAATTACCGGAAGTCTTTGGTTTTTTAATCGTATATCCTTTGAGCAAATGTTGGTGAAATTTAGCAGAAATGTCTGGTAAACTATGCTTACCAGAAAACGTTTTACGCGAGTAATTGCCTCTGTGCACACAAAATTTCAGCGATCCAGTACAAGGGGAACATTTTCAAATTTGGAATTGAATGGAGGAGAGTAGCCGAAAATGTGCGTTTTTCAACCGAAAACTGGCCGTATCTCGAAAACGGTGAGAGATAGAGCCAAAGTTGCTACAGATGACTAATAGGAAGTCGCATATGCTCTTGAACATGACACGAAAATCATTGACCTTGGATGATCTTAAAGGGTCATTACGCACTCTGCTATGCTAATTGTGCGGTACTGTGACTAAACGGTAAGTCGTAGGAAGTCGGCGATGGTGCCGTTGGACAGCGCAATAACGAGTTCCTATTGGCTGTCAGTAGTAATCATGTTTAAATGTGCAGCGGTTTGGCCGCAACTTTTAATGCCGTATGCCGTTTCCGTATTTCTGAAACGGTTGGCCCTCCCTAGCGACAGCTGGGCTTCTTGTGCTCCAATCAAATGATGATGTACTGGCGGAGACGTGCATTATGTTATCGTTTGTGTTTGTTTGCTGTACAGACAGAGCTCGCAGGTGACGATAATGTCGGCTGAGTGGAAGAAAGCGCCGAGAATTCGTTAATAAATCATCATCATCATTATCAGTGGCAAGGCGTCTGATGGCGGGTACTAGCTCGGTGACGTCATGCGATCTCACAGCCCCCGCCGGTCAACGGCCCAAGCCGCCGATTGCGCTGTTGATCGCCGTCTGTATATTCTCCGTCGGCGCCTACCTGCCCACCCGGGCGCTGTGGGTTCAGCTGCCTGGGACACTCGCCGTCGAGTCAGCTGGTCATCATCTGCATCTGCTGGCCGTGTGTTTGTTGTCAAACGTCGCCGCTGTGGTCTATTTGGTCGCCAGTCTTTGCTGCTGTCGTCGCCCTGGCAGCACGTCGACGGTGGTCCCCGGCGCGGCGGTTATCTACCTGGCAGTGACGTGCGGTCTGCTGTCACTGGGTATCCTCACGGTCGCTGCCGGCAGTAGCGCTGGTGGTTCGTCGGTCGCGGCGGCTGTCGTCCGTCTGCTGCCCGCGTGGACCACGACGACGTCAACGCCTCCACTGATAGCGGCGGCCGCACTTGGCGCCGTGGCGGCGTCACTGGCTGGCGTCACATACGTGCCGTTCGCCGGAAGACTTGACGAGCTGCGTGCAGCGGGAGGAAATTGCGTCTGTGCCGTGCTGATTGGTGACGCGCTGTCGTCTCTCATACCACACGTCTTGGCGCTCGTACAAGGTTCGTTCGCCCACTTCCGTCACTAAACTGGCCTGAAGTAAAAATGGACGGCTACAAAACAAACTAGAAAGCAGTCAGAGCCCGCACACCTCCGCCAAGGCAATGTTGTTCGCTAGGTGGCAGCATTATCTTCGGTTTTGCAGCGGTTTCCCTTATGCCCCATTGAAAGCAATGGTAACGAAAATTTCAAAGTGATCCAGAATCCAGGATTCCTTCCGGATTACCCCCAAAATTAAATCACTGATAGTTTGTGCCATTCCCGACATACCCTCAAAATTTCAGAAAGATCCGTCCATAACTTTTTGAGTTATCTTGCTAACACACAGACAGACAAACAGACAAACAAAGTCTGGCAAAAACATTACCTCTTTGGCGGAGGTAATAATTTAGTTGCATTGCAGTAGGCCTATATATACGAACCACTGCGACGAAATACCGCTTCTCCGCACGTTTGTAGCGCTGTGCGCATTTATTGCCTACGCCTCTGTTCTGCGTTTAGCCGAGAACGATATAATTTAAACAAGTAAAACAAATGCTGCAAAGGGCCGCTATGAAATACAACACAATAAAGAAATATGTCTACAATTTGCACTAAAAATAGCAAGCAAACTGCCATTTTTACTTAGAACATAAACTAGAAGAACCATAACAAATTTATCGGAACTGAAATGAGAGTATTGAAACAAATGTCGACAAATACAGAATGAAACATTAACAGCAGAGACTGAAAGTGAGATAAAAATAACATTAAAAATCTGACAAGAATTTAAAAAACTTTAACGGAATGAAAAACAGTGAACTAAAGTTCAGTGTCAGTGTAAACATCTAAGTCACTAAACACGGCACAGGTACTTAAAATGTCGTATAGACATGAAAATTGGTTAATATTCATTTTTATGACAAAAACTTGTCTTTGGGCCACCACGTGAATATTTATTTTGGGCCAATGTAGCACCTTTTCGTTTGCTCTGCGTTGCTGAAAAAGTGGCGCCTTGGGCATGCCAAATACGATTGCCTGCCAGCTAAACATTTTGTTTATGTTATAGTCGGCTCAGCTAGTTCATGAATATTAAAATTGTACGATTTGTCTAATTTGTGAGTGTACCAGCCAACAATTCTATTGTGCTCGTATGCTACAAGAATTTTCGGCATTATCGATGAAGGTGTGATTAACAGGCTTAAAATAGGTTTTGTACTTTAATTAGTTCACAAAAATATATTTACATCGAAGTTTACTCGGGAATGTACTTGAACCAGCTGGGTCTTATCATGGCGTTGAAATCCACGAATACGGCCTAGGTGCAAGCTGTTGGAGGTGTTAGGCCTATCTCCTTGGAAACAGCAAGACGTCCGAGACACGGTCGGTCCACTGATGTCGCACGGAGTTATAAATTATGCAGTTTTCCGCAAATTACGTCAAATTACTTCTGCATCGTGCAGTCAACGTGTGATGCTATTTGAGTTATTGACGTCATAACCAGAGGACATCGGTTCGTAGTAGGCACGATTTGTAGCTCAAAAAATTGAATACTAATGTCGCTCTTAAAGCCTGGTTTTCATCCAGCGTCACACGCGCAACAATTTTCACGCACGCAAGCAAGTAAGGCCTACGCAACAAACGCAGGGAACACAGGCGACGCAAGAGACGCAAGAGCCAAAAAAATCGTAATTGCATGCGTGCGTATATGGTTTAATAGTGCTAAGAAAGATATGAACGACATAGAATACGCGTTCCATCTAGCCACGCAGGGATGGCTTGGCTAAGATGACCTAGATAGCTGGTTACAAACCGAGGTGTTTACCCGTTTGCCAACGGTCACCCATCGTAACGGTCTAATGCTTAATGCAGTAGGTGCAGTATACTCGAAACTATAGTCTAGATAGAGAGAACTTCATTTAATTTCAATTCAGCCATGTGGCTATAAGCTCATAGCACTAAACTAGCCAAATATACCAGATACAAAACATTTTATTTGATATATTTGGACTAACTAAGTAAATTACAATCACTATGACGTACTAATTCGTTTCCATGATTCCAAAAGTGCTTCCCGAAGTTCTTAATGAGATTTTCATTGCACGTTTTAAAAAAAACGTTGATAAAATAAAAAAAACGTTAAAAACGTAAGAAACCCCCCGCGACACGAATAAAAACGTAAAAAACGTTTTTACATCAATGTGCCTAGCTGGTGATCCCAATAGCACAGTACACCATATCCACCGTTAGCAGTGCTTCTCCGTGATGTGTTGCAGTTACTTTTCACGCGTTTCCATTCAACGCAGTGCACGCAACAAAGTACGCAACAACAAACGCAGCCGACGCAACGGCTAAAACGCAAGGATAGAAACGTCAATTGCTTTGCGTGCGTTGCGTTGAATGGAAACGCGTTTAATTTCGCTTACCTCTGCTAGATAATGACGCCGATTGATGCACTGATGTCGTCAGCGGCTAAGTGTTTTATTGCGTGCTGTCGTCTCTATAGGTGTCGGATCGTTACCGGAGTTGGACCGAATTGCCAACAGCACAGCGCCGCCGACGACGACAGAGATCACGGACTCTGAAGGTTCAGTTGTGGCCGAGGAGCATCACGCTGCAGACGCCGCTGATGTGTTTAGTAGCGATGATGGTGGAACTGCCGTGGTCGGTGGACTGCGGTACGACGGCTCGGTCTATTTCCTGTCGTGTGCCGGCGTCACGTGTGTCGCAGCCGTGTGCTTCGTGGCACTACGCTGCTGCTGCTTCCGAC
>Ga0209367_1001353_pt1 | contig 29774 bp, 17 predicted proteins | sample WorMetLIZISLAND2_FD_187412 | JGI IMG/M metagenome (GOLD analysis project Ga0209367, IMG submission 187412) | Marine gutless worms symbiont microbial communities from Max Planck institute for Marine Microbiology, Germany - Olavius geniculatus... ...
GGCAATTTGAGCGGGATCGGACTTCATCATTGGTTATGTGACGGGTGTATGGGATCCTCAGAATTTTGCGTAACGCCCACATATCAAATGCATCCAGGCGGGCACACAAGTATTTCGTAGTGGTCCACGTTTCACACCCATACAACACGACTGGCACAATGTAGGTCTGATAGAGACGAATTTTAGTATCCAGTCTGATGCCTGATTTCCAAATTCTTTTTTCTTTTCTTTTTTTCAATTTCTTTTCATTGTTTTGCCAGGTGTTAAACCACAGTAATGTCAAATAATAGACATTACATTTTTAAGTACTGCATAGTTACCCAACTTTGGCAGTGTTTGGTAATCTGTATCTGCACAGGAATTTGATTTTAATACAGAGCAGGTATTCAGTGTTGAATTAGTTTGTGGGTGGTCCTGAGATGCTATGGGCTGATGATGATGATACTGGTTGATTGACAGGTGGAGTGGATGAGTGAGAAAATCATGCGTGCCTTCGAGGAGCAGCGAACGAATCCGTTTCAGTTTAAATATGTCCAGCTTTGTCACAGTCTGGCTGACCTGCAGTCTGTCCCAGAACCAAAGGTCTTTGTTGTATTTTTATTGTGAATTTTTCTTCACTAATGTTTGTGATAGTAACTCTAATAATAAGTTTATCATATCATGCTAATTTTCATCATAATCTTTGCTATGCTACTGGCAGTCACATACTGTACCTATGTTGACATGATGATAAAATATACCAGCATTGTCTTTTTTTCAGCTAAGATATTAATACAATGCACGAATGAAAACGTGATAGTGGTCGTACAGGAACATCTGTCCGGTCTTGTAAAGTGGAATAGTGGCGCGTATCAGACAGTTTAGTTCCAGTTGATACAGCTTGGCTGTTAATGAAAGGTGTTTATCACAGCATTATGGTGATGCTGTCATGGCTTTGATGCTGCAGGCTATAGAGTCAAGCCATACAATAGCCTCAGCAGGACATGGAAAACATTACGGGGTCCAATATGGGATGTTGTCTGGGGTGCAGGCTAAAATACTGAATGCGATCAATTCATTTATTCAAGAAATAGTCAGATTTGTTGAAAAAATCGTTGCAAAGTAACTGGTGACTGACATAAGCTCAGTTCATATGATCAGTTCTGCTGTCAAACATACAGCAAATATACTTTTTTAACGATGGCGGGGCACTCCAAATGTCACGGAGCCCAAGAAAATTTTTTCCCTTTTCTCATCTGTTAATGGACCTGTATAGAGTTGTGTGTTGTCTGGTGCAGGTGGTGCTAGCAAGTGTTCCAGACATGCAGTGCGGCTATTCACGTGAGCTGTTTCTGCAGTGGTGCAGCAACTCCAAGAACTGCATCATTCTCACTAACCGCACCCAGCCTGGCACTTTGAGCCGTATTCTTATTGACAACCCTCTGCTTCGGACCATCACACTCGACGTATGTCATTTCCCTTTACACATTGACATTAAAGGGTTGAAGTGTGTGTAACTGTGTATTGATCTTCATAGGAAACAAGGAAACTCATCTCAGAGCTATGGAGCATCATCTGTGGAATCACAGTGTTACCTGCCACCCGACACAGGTGAACACCCCTGCCTGGTAATGATTTACCTGCCCCAAAGGGATGGAAGGCTGAGTTGACTTGGTTGGTTGAAGTGCACATAAGATTAAGCACTCTGAAATCTTAATGTTTTATTAGGTCTTCTGTTGATGCCCACACTAAGTGACGTGAGCTGACGAAATCGGGCGTGTTGTGTCGAGGAAAATTTTGAGTTGCTTTGATGCACTGTTATGGAAGCTGTCTTTACATAGTTGGATTTTTAACTCACCTTACGTCATTAAGCGGCATTCAGTGGTGTCATAAGTGAGGTCGCTGAAATTTTTAAGCAAGTAAGAGTACATATTGGTGTAGAAATGTACAAAAGTAAATTTATTTCTGTAAGTATATGCGTCGTTAGACTTATGCAAATTTTGGGACGTTTTTTAGTGCCACATGGTACTTAAACCAAAGTTCAACTAAACTTTGGTCTAAGTCTATAGACTACACTGTGTCTCAAAAAACATCCCCAACATTTTTGACTGTAACTTGAAAACCAGTTATCACATTTTGATAATTTTTGGTACAAATATTCCTGACACAACTTGCCATCATATGAACATTCAGTTTTTCACCTCACCCAACGTTTGTTTCTGCACTACCTGGGGAAAACACAACTAGCGAAATATCACTTTTTTATCCAATGCAGTACGATTGCTTAATTAACATAATGCGTAAAAACACATTTTGTTCACATTTCTGACACTGTGGCTGACATTTTATTCAGTTGTCCATTTTTCAACTGCCTACAGTAAATTGCTTGAAGTGTTGGCCCACTATGCGAACACAGTCAAGGGGACACTTTCTCCATTCACTTGACAGCAGTATCGATAATGTTCTGCTCCAGATCAGTACAGACTTTACCAGTCACTTCTGACTTTACAAACATTACTAAACTTTATCTCGTGTACACACTGCTGCAAGACAGTCAAACCGTGTAATAGACCTGCTGTTGGGGCCCACAAATTAGGACAGATGGAATTTAGTGATGTTTTTCCATTTTTTTAACACATATTATGCCTGGTCTGCTTTCCCCAGGTAGTGCAAAAGCAGACATTGAGTGAGGCGAAAACTAAAACACTTATTTAATAGCCAATTGTGTCAGAAATATTTCTGCCAAATATTATTAAAATCTGCTAATGTTTATTCAAGGTACGATCGATAATGTTCGGGATGTTTTTTTCAGGTTTTCTGTTTCTTTTAACGCATATTTCGCTTGATTTGCTTTCCCTAGCTAGTGCAGAAGCATACATTGGGTGAGGTGGGCAACTGAGTAGTCATTTAATGGCAAGTTGTGTCAGGAATATTCGTACCAAAAATTATCAAAATCTAATAATTGGTTTTAAAGTTACAGTCAAAAATGTTGGGGATGTTTTTTTGAGACACAGTGTATAGACTTAGACCAAAGTTTAGACCAAAACGATTAAAAATGGCGGAAAATTAGGCCTGCGTTTAACGGGAAATAAATCAACCAGTTATGCTTGGACTTGCTTATTTAAGTGCGCTGCGACCACATGTCGCACCCGACTAATGTCATAGTAAAGTCATTATGGTGTTTATTTTCATACCAGACTGCTTTAATTTACTAAACTATTTGTACATATATGACTGTAAATAGTCGCCATGTTTTCGCTTTGCTAAAGTCAAAAGCTGAAGTGGATTCAGGCTTAGTGAAAGTTTAGCCCTAAGGACTAAAGCTGTCTCTTCCATGCAAATCGAACCGACTTTAGCCAGGTTAGTTCGGCTCAACTTTGGTTTAAGTACATACTTAAGTAGGTACTTAGACCTAAGTTTGGTTTAAGCCTATTGACTTAGACCAACTTTCGAAATCACTTCACTTTTTGACTTAAGTATGTACTTAGACCAAAGTTTAGCTCAGCAAAAGGTTTAGCGAAAGTTTAAGTCAAAAAGTGAAGTCGTCCATAGTCAAGTTTTCTCAGTCTTTATCATCATACGTTGCTTGACAAATCAGCATCATTAATATATATATACATGTCCAAGCCATGTCTGTTGTCCCAACAATAAAACAGTGAAACTGTATTTTACATCACGATTCATGTGCATTTTAGTCACAACTATATTTTGATTTTTATGTGAAGAGTATTTGTAACTACGCTGTGTCCCAAAAAAAACATCCTCGACATTTTCGACTGTAACTTGAAAACAAATCAGCAGATTTTGATAATTTTTCGCACAAATATTCCGGACACAACTTGCCATCAAATGACCATTTAGTTTCCCACCTCACCCCACGTTTATTGGCGCACTACCTTGGGAAAATGCAACTAGCAAAATATCACTTCTTTATCCAATGCGATATGATTGCTTAATTAACATAACGCGTAAAAACACATTTTGTTCACATTTCTGACACTATGGCTGACATTTCATTCAGTTATCCATTTTTCAACTGCCTGCAGCAAAATTGCTTGAAGTGTTGGCTCACTATGTGAACACATGCAAGCAGACGTTTTCTCCATGTATCGACAGCAGTATCAATAAAGTTCTGCTCCAATCCAGGCACTACCAGTCGCTTCTTGACTTCACAAACATTTTTAAACTTTATCTGGTAGACACACTGCTGCATGACAGTCAAACCTTGTAATGGACCTGCTGTTGGGGCCCACAAATTAAGATAGATGGAAATTATTGACGTTTTTTTCATTCACTTTAACACGTATTATGCTTGGTCTGCTTTCCCCAGGTAGTGCAAAAACAGACATTGGGTGAGGTGGAAACTAAAACACTTGGTGAATAGCAAGTTATGTCGGAAATATTTCTGCTAAATATGATTAAAATCTGCTAATCTTTATTCGAGTTGCAATCAATGATGTCGGGGATATTTTTTCAGGTTATCTGTTTATTTCATCTCATATTTCATTTGGTCTGCTTTTCCTAGGTAGTGCAGAAGCATACATTGGGTGAGGTGGGAAACTGAGTGGTCGTTTGATGGCAAGTTGTGTCAGGAATATTTTTGCCAAAAATTATCAAAATCTGTTAATTGGTTTTCAAGTTACTGTTGAAAATGTCGGGGATGTTTTTTTGGGGACACAGTGTATATTTGATGCATGTCTTTTCTGATTTATGTTTGATTGTTACATTTAAAGAACTATTTGCTTCGCTGTGACATTGCTGTTTTTTAGAGTGTGATATATTATTATTTTATGTTTATTATTAAGCTAACTTGTTCGCTTAATTTTGTGCGTATTCTGGCAGCAGTAGCGTACGTGCATAGTTATTGTTAGCTAATGGTATGAGTTTCTCTGCATTTATCTGTGAATGTTGGTGAATGGATTAGGTGAGGCGGAGAGTGCGGCTCGATGGAGCTGAGTTGGAGGAATATCGACGACAGGAAAAAGAGAAGGAAATGGAAACTGCTCGAATCAAACAAGAACAGTCTCGGAAGTAGGTTTTAGTGCACTGCTTTAGTATTAAGCCAAACTTCCAACTATTGCTGTTGTTTTTTTTTCTTAACTGGCTTTCTGTCTTTCAGGAGTTATTCCAGATTAGATGTACGAGGATTGTGAACTTGTATTAGTTTGTGTGTTGAGCTTGTTAGAAATTGACTCGGTCTGGTGAACCGATATGGTTTGAAAAATCAATGGTCTGGGCTATGCCAAGTTGATCCAAGGCTACATTCAGAGTTTATAATTTTCAGATACTCTCTACCAATAGGTAGATTTTGGCTTGAATAAACTGGTTTTTACCCGTTTGTAGTCTAATGGTCAGGTCTGGAAATCTTCATGTTGAACAATTTGAATGTGATTAAAATCCATCTGATAACAGGCTAGGTCGAGTGGAGAAATCAGTGAATTGGGTTTATTAAATGGCTTAGATGGGGTGAGCCTAAAAGTGAATGGGCCAGGATAGTAATTTAAGCCCATGGGCAGGTGTGATTGTCACAGCAGTATCTTTTTTCAGACCGGATGTCAGTTCCTGTCATCTAGCTCAGATCTTCGTATTGTTGTGGTTAATGCGAGTCGTCGTGGCATGGTGCTGTTCAGGGACAGGAAGACTGTGGAGTCAAGTGACGACAGTGATGATGATGATGATGCTGAAACACTTGCCACTCCCACAGCAATCAGGACAAAACATGACCTCATGATGAAGACAGAGGTCTGTGTGGGCACGTACAGAGTGACGTAACTGAACTGAACTGACATGGTTTAGCTTTTTGACGAACTGACCAATGGGCAAGCAGTAATGCATTACAGTAGGCACCATCTAATGGCGTCGGTGATATGTGACTGTAGTCACTTATCAGATCGGATTGGATCGGCTCTTATCCAGTGATACTCGAGGCATCTGGATGTGCGTGCTCACTTGATTGGTCACGGCGTCGGCTGATGCTGGTGATGTCGCACCGTAACCCTCGCCATGCGCCGCGCTCAGCTGTCATGCCGATGGCCGCCATCAAGGGGTTACGGTAAAGGCGCCTGGAGAGATGAGTTGTCACGTCGGCAGCGACCTGATCTTTCCATTGCTTCCTTGGCGCATTAGAAGGACAGCGCCAACCATCCGGACATTCTGCCCTCGTCAGCCAGCGACTGATGGGCTCGCCCCATTGGTCAGTTTGTCAAAATCTAAACCATGTCAGTTCAGTTCAGTTACATCACTCTGTATGCGCCTTATGGCTGCTGTTTTAGTTATACGGTACTGTTTGAGCGTGATAGTCACACTTGTGGACATTATTAGCATTGTAAGCTAGAGAAGTATTGATTGATTACAGGTTTAATTGACTGTTGATTAGCTCTCATTGATTGCCTGATGAATAGTTGTGTACAGTTGTAGTCTGATTGATAACTTGAGTACTCTCTTTTCTGATTTTTACTCCCCCATTCATGGTCGTTGGGCATTGATAAAACGCTGTCTGTGGACTGGTGGACCTGCATACAGATAAATAGCAGACTGGAAGTGGGTAAATTGCGGACATTAAACACGAGCTGCTTGATTACAGTAGCGATGCAATTAAGATGTGGTGGCAGCATATTTAACAATCATGTTGTTACAAGGTTTCTACAAGACTGTGCCAGTAAAAGAATTGTTAAAATTTGTTGACATTTGACGAAGGTATGGACAAAAGTTTGGTGACACATTATTTATGGTTCACAGTGTATGAAGTGTGTTCTACTAATCTCAAGCAGTGGCTGTGCATTTCTGACGTGTTGTTCCAGGCAAAAACAAAAACAGGATTTTTCAAGCAAGCAAAGAAGGCTTATCCAATGTTTCCTTGCAAAGAGGAAAAGATCAAATGGGACGAATATGGTGAATTTATCAAGTAAGCATAGACCTGTCGCTTTTGCTGTTGGTTACAACTGTGATATAGTTTGCTGGCTTTGCATTATTTCTTCTTGCTGCAAATCAAATTTAATGATACTCTGATCATCTGTTTTATTTTTCAAAAGTTACTCGAGGTTAGGCTGGCCCCCAAAAGTCAACTTTTGGAATTGTTGTCCAATACTTTTGGAGATTTTGTTTGTTGCCCAATCAACAGCATATAAGCATTGAAAAGTGACAGTTTCTAACTGGCGTGCTGCCACTGATGCATAGGTGTACTGTGTGGTCTGCCTTGCCTACTGCTCCAAGGGTATATATTGAGAAATTTCACGCTTTCGGTTTGCATTTTGTTTGTTGTTTGTAGTCCAGAAGACTTTAACTTTAATGACCCTGTCGTCAATGAAGAGGAGAAAATGGTATGAAATTGCTATCATAAAAAACTTATTTGTTGACACTATTCAGTTAGTCAGCACAGATTGCCTGCTTTATGATGAAGTGGTAGAACGAATTACTTGTCTTTAGAATCCAGATGTGATCAATATTATGTGTTCATCCTTTGTCTAGCTGCGCAGTACAGGCTCTTAAACTATAACAGATATGCACAGAGAAACCAGAATTGGTCTGAACGCTCCCCAGTGTAAGAGTACTAACTGCTGTGCCGATTTTCATTTTGTAATGCTATAGGTTAAAGATTATCAGAAACCTCAAAAAATGCTGCATATTTTTCATAATCACTGATTATGATGTGATCTCATTTTCTGTCCACATGAGATGTTCAGCCACTGGAGAGATGACTGCATATCATGTCAGCACTCTGCTGCGTTTTCTACATTTTCTTTTGAGACGTCTTTTGTTTATCTGTTACCTTTGACTTTGCTGTCTAGTGTGCATTCAAGTCAGTATCACATTATGTCAAATGCAGGAATATTCAAAACAAAAGCATGTAAGTTGCGGATGAAATATATTGTTGCTGAAATGTTGATGCTTGTGTTAAACTGTAGGAATTCGATGGATCGGGTTCAGGAGCAAAAGGTTTGTTGATGCGTCTTTTTGGTATTTTTGATTTTAATTTGGTGATAAGCAAACTGTAACTGTAGTTACTGTGTGAAATCTTGTAATTATCGTTGCTTTTGATTAAGCAGCAAGAAGGGCATGACAGGTCCAGCTCCTGCAGTCTATTTTTAGAAGTTTGCTATTGGGGGAAATGGCTTACTATTGAGTAGCTCTAAAATTTGGCAGTAAAATGGAAATCATAAGCTTTGATTATCAGATTATATGTTTAAAGGAAACAGATAGCATCACCTTTTCAATTTAAAAATGGTAATTTAAACATCACATCATGTGGTAAAATGCCAATTATTTTGTAATTTTTGGTAAGTAAGTAATTAAGTAAGTAAATGATTTATATGGTAATTATTACTATGTCATTCATAAACACAGATATGAGAAAATGTAGTTCATCTTGTTTCTATGTCGTTAAAGCCATTGCCAGTGCAAGAGTTATATTGTGATGCTGGAATGTGTGTTTTTATCAAGACATCTGTGAAGTGCCCACTAAGTGCATTCGATCCATGGAAACCTTTGACGTGTTTGCAAAGATTCTTTTCATTGATTTTGAAGGCCGTTCTGATGGCGAGTCAATTCGCAAGATTATTTCACAGATCAGGCCACGGCAGCTGGTGAGCATTTGAAGTTTATGATTGCTGTAATCACTATAATAATAATAGTAATAATAATATACAGGGTGGTCCAAAAAAGCGGCACATACTTTGTGTCACCATAATTTTGCAACTATACGTCACAGAGTCATGCAGTTTTTAGCAAAATGTTTCGAAAGAAATTCTTTACATGAATAAAGTCAGTGTTTGAAGATAGGAGTTAAACATGTTTTGTTATTGCCGCTGGCAATTTAATCATGCAAAAACAGTATTACCCTTGACATCGCGGTTCATAAAAACCTGCCACTTTCATTTTTTCAATAGCTCTGTGAATTGTGTATGAATTCATTGTTGTTAATAATCAAACTACGACTTCTGCATTTTACACAGTAGTGTAGCGACAGCATTAGGATGAGGTGGCCAAAACTGTAGACTTTCCATCAAGTTTTTTCTTAATGTCACATGCCAAAAATTATTGAAATCGGTCAATGTTTCACACAGTTATTGAAAAAGTAAAAGTGGCACGTTTTTATGGACTGCAGTGTCGAGGGTAATACTGTTTCTGCATAGTTTAATTGCCAGCGGCAGTAACAAAAAATATTTAACTCGTGTATTCAAACGGTGACTTTATTCATGTAAAGAAATTCTTTCGGAGCATTTTGCTAAAAACTGCACGACTCTGTGATGTACGGTTGCAAAATTATGGTGCCATAAACTTTGTGCCGTTTTTTGGACCACCCTGTAGAAATTTATTAGGTGCACTAAGTCATATCAGGCATTTGGATTGGTCTGGCATTTATAGTGAGCTCAGGAGCGCGAAAGCAGAGCTTTGGTGGGGCTCAGTAAACTGAATATTATTTTCTACGATGAGGACAAAATCACACAAAAATTGGCAAAAATATTTTGCATTAGTCAAATACCATTGGGGAAAATTTACATATGCGCCCAAACGTTCGTCTGGCAGGTTGTCTACAGCCCTACATGTTTACGAGTAGTAGCAGCACTGGTGTCATGCTTATTGTTGGTTGGTCAAATGCTGCTCTCTGGTGACATCGTGTTGATTAGTGTTTCTCTGCGTAGAAGCTATTTTCTGCAGCATACGTTTTGTCTACAGCTTATTTGTGTCACTTGTCTTTTGGCAAAGATCTGAATTTTAAAACTGATTGTTTGATTTTTCTGGTTGCATTTCAGTTAGAATATTCTTGTCTATGCTATTATGTCTGAAATATATTGGTCTACTAAGTATTTGTGACGTGTGTAATATCGTATCATTCTAGATACTGATTCGTGGAAACAAGTCGACAACGGACGGTCTAGCTGAACATTGTCGTACAAACATAGCGCAGGTGTCAGTCTTTGTGCCTCGGCTCACTGAGCTGCTTGATGCTACAACTGACAGCCACATCTATCAGGTCAGTCAACTTCAACTAGTTAACACATTGTTCGCTGGCATTCTCATTTTGAATATTTAGCCCTGTGTTCTCCATTTGAGAGTGTGTACTCTAAAATAACAGGCTGACTAATAATTAATGTTATTGATGAATGGCTTGCTGCCAATACATTTTGTTGTATTATATTAACTATATTACATTATTATTTGTATATTTAAAATCATATTTTTGATTATTCAGTTTTTACATGCTACAGCAGCGCATGCTAGCGATCGCAATTCTGTCCATCTGTGTTTGTCTGTCACACGGGTGGATCAGTCAAAAACGGTGCAAGCAAGGATCACCAAATCTTACCGTCAGCTGCAAGGAAGACTCTAGTTTCAGGAACTGTAAAGCTTTTCCATAAATTTTAAAGGGGTCACCCCAAACAAGGGCGCTAAATGAGAGGGGTGGGAAAAATTCGTGATTCTCAGCTGATACAGCGTTGGCAGGGATAGGTGGCGCCCTCTGGTGAGTACAAGTAAAACACTATACATAGTTAGCCGCTGGTCGTCTGGCGCCCTCTGACGACTGATTTTGTTTTTCTGGGCTTTTTTTGAAACTTTAGCCAGAAGCCATACTGACGAGATCTACGGATGAAGTCTATGGATTACTAGCGTACGACGGTGCACCGCTGTTGCACATTCCCCTTTGCATTAGCAGAGCTTTTCTTGTTTTCATAGCAGTAGGACACACAGTATTGAATGATGGCCTGCTGCAGAAGTAGCTGTTTTGTTGCTATTGCAAGTCTTATTGTATGCAACAGAATTCTATCTTGTATGTTTGTGGACACTTGTCATCACAGGTGAAGCTGAAGGACTCGGTGGTGAGTGCACTGCGTTTCTGTAAAGCCAAGGAGATTGAGTTAGCTTGGATCGATGCCATTCTTGATCTAAGTCATGCTAAGACCGACACAGGCTGCGTCGCGGATGGAGACACGTCTGATAGCAAAGGTACAGAATGATGTATGTTTATTTCAGTGTCAGAATTTTCCACTCACTGAATCTTGCATCTGTTGCCAGTTTTGACGATTTCATTTTGTCACTTCTTTAATGAGAACAACAACAAGCAACAACTACTGCTGCTGCTTTTTTTGGCTTAGCTAGATGTGTAACTGTTGTAACATTTTTATGTTGCTCTGTAGAACTGTTGATTTCTTGGCAACTGATTCAGTAATTCTGCATGAAGGCATGCTATATGAATTCATATTGCCATTGACTGACTCTGCTGTAGATACGGAGACGAAGGATGAAACTGAAGAGCCAGTTGACCTGATTCCAACACTCATTCCATTGCCACCAGATGAGGTGTGCTTCTGTACCTATATTGTGAAAATTGTATGTTGTCGGTATTTCTCATTGTGACCAATAGCAATGTTAGGCTTACATTGCATTGCATTCTTTATCGCTATACAGATTTTATACACTGTGTCTCAGAAAAAAACAGTCAAAATTGTTTTTGTCATAACTGCGTCAAATTTCCACCAACTTTAATAATTTTTGGCACAAAGATGGCCAAGAGGTAGAATTATGTTAGGTGCACTCATTTACTACCTCACATAATTTATTTCAACGCACTATCGTGTGAAACACAGATGATCCAAATTGTTACATTACGTGGTGGTTATTTGTATTGGATTGCTTGTCTTTGCATCATCAACTTGACAGAGGGTGCCATGTGATTTAATAATTTTGTGCTATTAAATATTTTGCAATAAAAACAGCAGACAACAAAATAGCTAACTGTTGAGCTTAAAACATGTCTAATCGATTAGTGAATGCCGTTTGATCAGTCATTTGCTGATTCCGCTATCAGCCAGTGGCATTGCATCTAAGCCATTGTCTTTGTATGTGGGGCCCGCTTTGGACATAAATTCTGATGATTTGCAAGCGAGTTGTTATAATTCTGCTAAATAATTTACATTGAGAATTATTTTGTTCTTAATTAAGTCATTACAGCATTTACTTAGAAAATAACTCGGCGTTATGCAGCAATTTGGAACATCCATGTTTCACATGGTAGTGCATTGACATAAATTAGGTGAGGTGGAAAATGAGTGAATCTTGCATAATTTCATTGTCTTGGCCATCTTCCTGCTAAAAATTATCAAATTTAGTAAAAATTTGGCAAAGTTGTGACAAAAACAATTTTGACTGTTTTTTTCTGAGACACGATGTATAATAGCATATTACATGACCTGTAAATAACTTTCAGCTTTTGTTGTTTTATCAGTTATCCAAATTGTATCTCAAGCCAATATTAATAATAGGTAATACTGGAAATGATGAACAAAAAACTGCATTAATAGTAGCATTAACACTAGCAGCAGCAGCAGTTAGAACTGATATTAAAGGATCCACAATATTAGGATACTTTTGCACTTTATTAATGGCGTATTTGACAAAGCACATTTTATTTCATTTGTTTTGTCTCGTGTTGAAAAGAATAAGCAAAACACAAAACTGAGAGAATTTTTATGAGTGGAAACAGTCACCACGATGATTAAGTGGGACAGATTAAGGTGGTCTGGATTTGTATGTTGAGATAATGCTTGTTGAGTCAAGTAGTGTAGCTGTAAGATGATGGAGATAGAGGAAACTAAACAGAGGTACCCTGAAGAAGACCTGGTGGGATTGTGTGACAAGAAATGTGCATAGTTTTGGCTTGTCCTCAGTCCTGAGAGGCTGCTAAGGATCGGTCTTAATTGAGAAGTGAGGGCTGATCATTTAACTAGGACAGATCATTTACCCCATACCTACACTGTGGTTGTCTTGCATCTGTCTGTCACTGTTATTCAGGTGCCAAGTCATTCAGCTGTGTTCATAAATGAGCCTCGCCTGTCCGAGTTCAAGCAGCTTGTCGTTAGTAAAGGCATTCAAGCCGAGATGTCGGGCGGAGTTCTTATCTGTAACAACGTTGTCGCTGTACGGCGGGTGAGACTGAGGCTTGCCACTAACAAACCTTGTTTGATAGTTTAAACGTTACTTCACACATGTGATTAAATTATGACATTATTTATAGCTGTATTATCTGTATAACATCATAACTGAACTGCAGTGATGAACAGGAATCAAATTTATGCTGCCACTTTTGGATGAGAAAATATTCGAGTATTTCAGGAGGTCACATATGTGAGTAATATGTGCTTTGACACTATTGGCAGGCTGAGCACAGCAAAGGCATTTGACCTCTAAAAATCATGCTGCCTCAACTTTTGCGGGACCACGTTTCACTTTGATCAAGTTCGGAAAAATTGCCATTAAAACAGTCAGAGAACAAGATATTCGAACATCATTGCAATTTAATGCATAATCCAATAGGGATGTGTGTTGTTGATCCTGCCTAACTTGGATGAAATCTGGAAGAAGAAGAAGAGAAGATTTTGCATAGGCACTAGGCAGCAAGCTGAACTAGGCCTGTTGTTTGGGAGCTCATCCCCTTAGCGGCACTTTTCCCTCGCGAGGGCTGAGCCCATTTAAGCTAGCATACAGCTCAAGTCGGCCAGATGGCCGGCTCTAATTAACAGCCTTTAACCGACTGGACCAGTATACCCGCATTCCTGGTCACAGGGCCTGTTGTTGCGCAGAACTTTTCCTTAGCAATGGCCATAACCACCGGCAGTACTCATTTACCATCCCATGTAGGGTAGAAGGCTGAGTCGACCTAGTTGGCTAGCTCCGTACTGTAGACAGTCACCCATCCAAGTACTAACCAGGCTTGCCGTAGAGTAACTTTGTTGATTTGATTACCACTACACGACGCTGCCAACCAGATGCTAATCTGGCCATGCATGTTATGTCTATTGATGAATGTTTTAGAATGAAACCGGTCGTCTGCAACTAGAAGGCTGCGTCTGTGAAGACTATTATCGTGTTCGTGAACTACTTTACGAGCAGTTTGCGATTGTCTGAACATCTTGCATCCGTCTTCAGTCAGAAGATTGCTCAGGCCTTAGCCACAAGACGAGTGTCTGCTACTGTCTGCACAGCAGTGCATGATTGTTGATACTGAGCGGAGACCATGTTAACGCCAGTGGTGAATTTCATATGGTTTAAGGTGCTTTTTTCCATTCCGTCAGACTCCTGCTGCTGTGAGACTTGCCAGGACCGTAGCCGTCTATTATTTGTATGTCTATGATGTGTGATACAGTAAATGGCAAACTATTAAATTTTATAAGAGATTGCTCTTACTTGATGTACATTTGTACATTTTTTTTGTACATTTTTTTTGTACATTTGTACCATAATTTCTCGACACTGCTCAATGCAACAGTTAATTATTCGAGAAGCTATACAAACAGATGTTGCTAATGGGAATGAAAACTAAACCGATCAAAACTAAAATGGATAGGCTACAAAACGCATTTATCTAGTGAATGTTCTGTCAAAGTACTTGAGTTTCAGCATAACTGTCAAAATATAGCATACAGCTTGTCTGAAAAGGCCAGGTTATTGAACATAAAAACATTACATGTAGTTTTTATATTTAATATTGTCCTTATGAATATCAAGACTAATTGATGATGATGATTCCAATTACAAATACTGTGTAATCTGATGGCCACCTCACAATCATGGTTTTGATTTCTTTGGACTAGTATGTGGTATTCGATGTAATGAACACATGATCTGCACTGGCATCAATTAACAGACTGATAATGCACTTAGCCAAAAACCTGTAATCATGAGTACAACAATACCCATAATGAATCTTCAGTCATTAAGCAGCTATTGACAATATACAGTGTTTCAAAAAAAAAAATGGCATCGTTTATCTTTCTTTCATAACTCAGTCAAATGGTGATCGATTTGAAATTTTTACCAGATGTAGCCAGAAAAACACTAATTCTCAATATTTGGACAAAATATAGCTGGTAGTTGAATATTCTTTGCTAGTCGTAATGTAATGCTGGCGTCATAATGTGCCGTGAGTACAAACTTGCTTGTCACAACTGGTGCTGACAGTTGCTGAACAGCTGCCCTGCATCGATAATAAACTTCATCTGGTTCACTGATAACAAAATGTTGAATTTTACACCATTGCAGCCACAAAAACGCTCAAAACAATCACTTTTCCACACTTGTGGGGTTAGCTTGACTTTGCACTTTCCAGCAAGATAGTGCATCAGCACACACCACTTGTGAAATGGTCGAGTTTTTGGATCGCAAGATGCCTGATTTTATGCCCCCATGTTGCTTAGTGCTGAAACAATGAACATTTTTCATTAGTGAACCAGATAAGTTCGCCATCGAAGCAGGGAGACACCACCAGTTGAGACAGGCAAGTATGTACTCGCGGCACATTATGACGTCAGCGTTATGTCATGACTAGCAAAGAATATTTAAATAACATCCACATTTTGTTGAAATATTTTGAATTAGTATTTCTTCAGCCACAGCTGGTAAAAATTTCATGTTAATTGATTGCCATTTGACCGAGTTACGAAAGAAAGAAAAAGGGTGCCACTTTTTACGAAACGCCGTGTAGATTACTTTCAAATGACATACGCAAATGCAGTTATGACTTAAGAAATAATGCAGCATGAAATCGTACATGTACTTTGTGTACCATACAGCAAATTGTGTTCTTCCAATCACCTTAGATAATTCAGCAAACAAAATCAACTGACTGATACCAGAACATTAACTGAAATAAGGCATATTTACTGATCAAACCGATACAATACAGGTGTATAATATATAACGCTAATGTTAATAAATGTTACAGAATTTTTACGCGCGATAGCAGAATGCTTTGCACGTCTTAGCCATGGCCTGGGCATCCGTCTGTCTGTCTGTTCCACTGCTGTATTGTATCAAAACAGTGCAAGCTAGGATCGTGAAATCTTCACTGTGCGCTACCCCAAAGACTACACTGTGTCTCAAAAAACATCCCCAACATTTTTGACTGTAACTTGAAAAAGAATTATCAGATTTTGATAATTTTTGGTATGAATATTCCCAACACAACTTGCCATTAAACGACCGTTTAGTTTCCCACCTCACCCAATGTATGCTTCTGCACTACCTAGGGAAATCAGATCAAGTGAAATATCACTTTTTTATCCAATGCGATATGATTGCTTAATTAACGTAACGCGTAAAAACACATTCACATTTCTGACACTGTGGCTAACATTTCATTCAGTTGTCATTTTTCAACTGCCTGCAGTAAAATTGCTTGAAGTATTGGCCCACTATATGCAAACACAGACAAGGAGATGCTTTCTTCATTCATTGACAGCAGTATCGATAATGTTCTGCTCCAGAGCAATCCAGGCTGTACCAGTTACTTCTTGACTTCACAAACATTCCTAAACTTCATCTGGTAGACACACTGCTGCAAGACAGTCAAACCTTGTAATAGACCTGCTGTTGGGGCTCACAGATTACGACAGATAGAATTTATTGACGTTGTTTCGTTCATTTTAACACGTATTATGCTTGGTCTGATTTCCCTGATTTGTCGGGGATGTTTTTTGAGATACAGTGTAGTTTATCGTGACAAAATTTTGTGCCCCTTCGTGCTCTTCTAGTGTGAAAACGGTTGTAGATAGGTACACACATGTTGCTTATCATAACAAGCACTGGTCACGGGCTTTTTAATTTTATCAACATCGATGACCTTGAACGACCTCGAACCTCAAAATTAGGAATTTTCGTGAATTTTTTTGTGATTTTGCTGCGACACACATTTTAAGAGTGAATTGTGCCAAATGGCTAGAGATAGACCCAGACAACCTGCATACGAAATTTTCAGCATTAAACGAAGATTTTAGCAGTCTTAAGTCCCGACTCCCTAAGTTCAAGGAGGCCTGTGCACGCAGGCATCAAAGAGGGGTGCCCCCTAAAAAGTGGTTATTTTACTGCTATTGGCTCGTGTAGCATGAAAAAGATCGTGGATATGTACATACATGCTGCTTATCATAACAGGCACTGGTGACGGGCTTTTCAGATTTATTAACATCAATGACCTTGAACGACCTTGAACCCCCAAAAAGGGGTTTTTAGTGAATTTTTCACAATTTTTGGCTGAAGCGCACATTTTAAGAATGAATTGCGATGTGATGGCTGGAGATGGACCGAAACAACCTGGGAATGAAATTTTTGCGTTAAACTCAGGTAAGCATCAAAGAGGGCTACCCCCTAAAAAGTGATTATTTTACTGCTATTAGCTCGACTAGCGTAAAAACAGTTGCCAATATGCACAGACATGCTGCTTATCACCTTATGACCTTGAGCCTTGAACAATAAAGGGATTTTAGTGTTTTTTTTTGCAATTTTCGGCCGTGGCACACATTTCAAAAGTGAATTGCGCCGAAATAGCTTAAGATAAACCTGGATAACCTGCGTAGGCCTATGAAATTATTAGCATAGAACGTACATTTTTAACAGTTTCAATTTAAACATCTTAAATTCAAGGAGTCTTCCGTATGGAGGCCTCAAATTTGTGTAATCCTTCAAAATGCATCATTATTTTATTGCATGCTGTACACAATTGCCCAGCTGGCAGGACCGCTGCTATCGCGCGTCATGTGAGCTTTGCTCAAATTACTTGTTTCAAGTGATCAAGATCAATCAGTAAGTACAGTTAATTATTTGAGAAGCTGTACAAATAGATCTTGCTAATGGTAATAAACTGAAAGCGAATACGAAGCACAATTTATTGAATAAATGTTCTGTCAAAGCACTCCACTTCTATTACACGTGTCAAAAATATACGCACAGGATTACCACTTCTCTCTGGGATACCTAGAAATATCAGGGAATTTGTTACAGAAAACTTGTTTATTGTTGTTAAGTTATATGTTTGGGTTTAGCTTTAACACTGATTGCTAGAATAGCATTTTCATTGTGCATTTTTGTGGTGCATTCAAGCTGCATCAAACTTCATTACTACAGTACCGCCACTACTGAGCAATACATCTGAAAGTTGCTTTGGAGTCGGAGAAATGTCAGGGAAAGGTAAATGCAAATTTCTGTAGATCGGTCACCCTGAAATGTTTATAGCTGAACACATGAAAAATAAATAACAAAAAATTTCAACAATTAACCAACAAAACAGTTAATAAAAGTCACAGATATAATGCATGCCACTGTACAATGTTGTAGTACATTTGTTATCGTGAATCAAAAAAAAGCGCACATAAGCAGACACAGGAACTGGCTGTAAGAAGCTAAGGCGACGACAATCAGCCTTCGGACACGATTCTAGAGTAGGCTGTCATCACCTTCAATACTCTTCTTGATTCTGAGCAGTATCGATGTGTACCACTGATCCAACCTGGAGATTTTGTCATAATCACGAACGGCATCTGTGAAGCTGTCTGCATTCTGCTCCTCACATGCTGTTATCAGCGCCTGCAAGTTCATTTGCCATTTATGGTCAGCATACTGGGGGTTACCGTGGAAATAACGGAAGCTAATCCAAAATGATTTTATCATCATCAAACATAAATTTTGTAAATAACATAAATATCTATTTTATCGCAATATACAATGCAGCTGGCTTATAGTGGCGCTGTACAGTAGTTTATAGTGGATGCAAGTACACAGTAAAGAAAAACAAAATGGAATGATATGTAAAATAATCAGGTACTTAATAGCTAAAAATCTACTTCAAATAAAGGCCGAAGTGTACCCAAAGTTTATAATTCAGCCAAGCAAGTTTTGGGCGAAGATAAAGTGTATTTTCCTCAGACACAGTGTTATTACGACTGGTATTACTACATAACATTTTCATTTAACCATCCTACTTTTCTACAGCTAAAATGTAAAACTAAACTAAATGTATGAAGTTGTATGACCTGCAATAGTTTGTATTCACGGGAATCGGCAAAGGCAGGAAACTGTTCTTCATACTTGTGTAGGGAACTGCTGCTGTCCTGAACGTCGCGGCACATGCGACACAGAACGGCACGGAAGTAGTGGTCTTTAGCACCATAACGCAGCAGAGTGCTGTTGATAGCTGTTGCCGCAACCTAATGCCAACCACAGACCAATCAGTCTCAACTAATGACGTATGGTGCTGCACAGTAAATCTCACATAACTGCATGCTACAACTTTTTTGTACGCCCATTCCATTTCTGTTTAACTCAGTGCTGTCCAACCCGCGGCCTGCGGGCCACATGCGGCCCGCGAGGGGATTCCATGTGGCCCGCCATCGTCCCACATAAATTGTAGTTTTGGTTTCCAAATATCAGAAAAATGGGCGAATTTGCGGTTTCCATTGAACATTCGAAAGCAAAAAGTGTTTTAGCTTCAGGGGGCTTCGCCACCCTGACCCCCCGACCAGGGGCTCTGCCCTTGGACCCCGCTGGAGGCTCCGCCCCAGACCCCCTTATAGGCTCACGCTCCGCGCGCTCACCATAGCCCCCCTCTTGATTGCGGCCCGCCAGCTGGTGGAAAATTGACTAAGTGGCCCGCGGTGTCAAAAAGGTTGGACAGCACTGGTTTAACTGGTCACTTTTCTGTTCCATATTGACCAACCATCTTCAAGGAAGTGACGGAACAAAAGTTTTTATAAGTCAAAAGATATCACCAAAGATCAGAACGGTAAAAAGTTTTCGATAATACAACAAATACACTACGCAAACTTTAGTATGCACATGTTGACATTAACAAATGTTGCATCATGCAACGACAGTAACTCGCACTTCCGTCACAAAGAAAAATGTCGACAAAAAAGTCCGCCAACCTGTTCATATATGTCTATGGCCTTGTCATACTGTTCTACTTGTGCGGCATATTGTGCCACCTTCAGCAGACATTTGTTTGCAGCACTAAAAATGCATGCACACAAACAAAATAAAAACAAAAACGTATTTACAGTGCCATTTATGTCAAAACATGACAAATAATGCAGAAGCACTTACGTACAATAATAATATATTTTATGCTCGAAAACTGGTAGACCACTGCCAGTTTAGTCTAGCATAGAGAACTGAAAGTAATTAAAACAGAAATGATACAAGATCAACGAGGAACAAGTGCACGGCTTGCTGAAGATGATTAATACAGTTCTATAGTTTTATGCAATCTGATATGGCTTACTGCAAACTAGTGATGATTCATCGTTTTCGATATCGATATATCGTATCGTCGCAAAAATATCAAATTTTTTGATAAAATATCGCGATATCTTTTATGTCACGATATTTTCGATATATCGTGATATTTTATGCCAGAAGTTTCCATTTTTAATACTGGATTACTAAAATAACGAAAATAAATGGAGAAAACAACAAACTAACCGAAGCAAACTAACTATTGTGTCATAATTTAACGACACCTATGACAGTCTGTAGTTAATTTTTAAGTTCACTGACACATTTTAGTATCTAAGTAAAACAAACTGCCTTGGTGAACGTTTGCATCTTGTTCTTGTGCTTGTATAAGATTTACATACTTATCATTTTTAAAATAGCGATATCAATACAGCGATATTTTCAAAATATCGTATTGATATCGTATCAAAATTGAAATCTTGATATCAAATCATCACTACCACAAACTACTGAATCAGTTCTTCTAAACTGCAGACAACAGAATGAAAAGTAAAATGTAATATTTAACAAAATTCACACAGTTAACTAAAAAGAAACTAACCATAGAGCTTTCAGTTGACTGCAGTAAGAGCAATACTCGAAAAAAACTAGTAACAATGTCAGATGCACTGGATACGACCTACTTATTAATCGCAAACTACACCCACAAAGACAACAGAACTGTGATACTAGCAGGCTGACATACAGCCTACAAGTAACGTTTCCAGACTCGCATGTTCACAAAAATCAAGCTGATGCATACCTGTTTGATTCTTCACCTTTATAATAATCGGCTGCCATCTCGTAATTTGCCATGGCCTATAAAACCAACCAACTGTATAGTCAGAAAATAAAAGTGAGAGTGCTGTATGGTGGGAAAATGTTGAAAATCCAGCATGATGAATAACAATACTTTTAACTAATCTGAATCTCCATTCCAATACGAACTGACTAAGTTGCACATGACTGGTAATGACAACCATTAATGTCACTGACAGACATTATTAACTTTACTGTTTGTACGTAACCATAACACAAATAAAAATGTGCAACAAAAATAATTATGAACTTAAACTTGTTAGAACTAATGGCTACCGAAATACCTAAACACAGAGTAATAATTTCAGTATGGAAACTTGAAATCAGTTACAGTCACAACTGATGGATGACCTGAAAGCAAATACCATAGACTGTTAACTCATGCTGAACAAAATGCAAGCCTATATTACCTTCTCAACATCCACCATATCAGTCTCATAGATCTCAGCAATTGTCATGTGATGTTTTGCCGCAATGGTGAATCTACCCTGCAAAAGCAATACATGAATACAGCACGGTAATCATGTGGCAAACGCAAACACTGCAACCAATGCATCAACACGGACATGGTACCTACTGTTCTCCATTAGACAGCATTCTGAGATTAATGACTGTCTGGAGGATAACAGGGAAGATAATTAGAACTTCACATATGCACATTTAAATAAAGAGTTCTTATAATTTTAGGTTTAAGTTTAGCTCGTTTTTGTGTTTTGTGTTTCTGTAAAGGTTAAACTTTGTGCTTCATTAATGTAAAGGTTAAACTTTCCGTTCTATTATCATGTTTATGCGTAAGTTTGCCTGAAAAGACCGTCCCCAAAATGACCTACTATGTTGGATGGGATGTTAAACCCTACTCACTGACTACTGAAAATGGATCTAAAGTTAAACAGATCAGTGATAAAAAAATAACACAAACAGACAAACATTCTACATTTTACAGGTTTGTTAATTGTTATAGTACTAATTAACAAGTTGAGCTGGTCTACTTATACAACTGCTTAAATAACATCAAAGCCAAAAAGGGCACAGTTGCATATTGCTTAAATTAATCTAAAACATAATGAGTTCTACATTAGCATCTGTGCAGTACATCATGTATGTGCAAGCAGCTAGAGCACGAATATAATAATAAGCATGCAATTCAAGTTATACTATAAAAAAAAAGGTGGATGGTATAAACCATGTCAGTGTAGATTTCAATTGCTTTCAGTAGACAATGAACAGCCTCTGTAACAAAAACAACTGACTTAATATCACACATATGGCATGCAGTGAATATGAATACATATTATACATATAAGTTTCTTAATGCTAAACATTTAAATAACTGAGTGAGTGAGTGGTTTCTTAATGGCACATCAGCACAAAATAGGACACTCAGCAGCACCGTAAACAGTTCCAGTAAACTGTTAGCACCTACTAAATTGTTAGTACCTACTTTGCAACAATTTTTACGCGCGATAGCAGAATGCTTCGCGCATCTTAGCCATGGCCTGGGAGTCTGTCTGTCTGCCCGTCACACTGCTGTACTGTGCCAAAATGGTGCAAGCTAGGATCACAAAATTTTTACTGTGGGCTGCCATGGGAGTCTAGTTTATCAGGACAAAATTTTGTGCCCCTGAGCGCAGGGGTTCCCCTCAAACAAGGCCATCAAAGGGGTACCACCCTCTAAAAGATGTTATTTTGACCATATTGGTTCTTCTAGTGTGAAAACGGTTGCACATAGGTACACACATGTTGCTTATCATAACAAGCACTGGTGACAGGCTTTTTACATTTATCAACATCGATGACCTTGAACGACTTTGAACCCCCAAAAAGGTTTTTAGTAAATTTTTCGCAATTGCGACGAAATGGCTGGCGATAGACAAAGACAACCTGTGTATGAAATTTTCAGCATTAAACGTAGATTTTAACAATCCAAGTCCCGACCCCTCAGTTCAAGGAGGCTAGTGCAGGTGGGCGTCAAAGACGGCTACCCCTCTAAAAAGTGATTATTGTGCTGCAATTATCTCATGTAGCAAGAAAACGGTTGCAGATAAGTACAGACATGCTGCTTATCATAACAAGCACTAACAAGCACTGGCAACAAGCTTTTTATTGGTTGTCAACGTCAATGACCTTAAATGACCTTGAACCCCAAAAATTGGTGTTTTTAGTTAATTTTTTTGCGATTTTCGGCTGCGACACACATTTAAAAGTGAATTACGCCGAAATGGCTGGAGATGGACCTGGATAACCCACATGACATTTTTAGCACAGAACGTACATTTTAAAATCTAACTTTCGATCTCTTAAATTCAAAAAGCCCTCCATACGGAGGCCTCAAATTTAAGTAGGCCTCTACTCTTTCAAGATGCATTAATATCTTACTGCTGTAAGTCTACACTGATTGCCAAAGTGGCAGAACCGCTGCTATCGCACGTCACGTGAGCTTTGCTCAAATTACTTGTAATAACTGTTATCATTCCTAATACTACTACAAAAGTAACAACACAAATGGCATAATATGAAAAAACTACTAAAACATCGTACATGTAAAATAAATGACAACAGACATATACAGTATGAGTTAAATGCAACCCAGAATAGCTTCACTGATACAGCTGCATTACCTGCAGGATCTGCTTTTTTGTAGCAGGTGCTGGCATCAACATATTGAGTTGCTGCTTCATGCTTACTGCCACATTTAAGTTGTACTTTAGCAGCATGGCAAAATGCATCGCCAGCAGCTGAAAACAAATTATTCACATAACACAGTGGATAAAATGTATATCAATTGTCATAAACAGTTCAGCAGACAAAAGTCATTGCACAGTCAACATGGAACACTGCATCATTCCTGTATGACCAATGACTGCTTCTCTCGGAGATTATCTTATCTATTAGTCTACCACAAGAGAGAAAATTGGGGCCTTGTTCTTAACCCCTGAGCTTTATCTTGCCTTGAAGTGTCATCACTACAAGTTGATTTATAAAATTATCATGTGCTACTCAAAGCTCACTGGTTAGATACCACTACTGCACGTATGATGTATGTTGATCTAATGATGGAAATGATGGTCAGGCCCCTTGAACTGTCAGTCTTGGTCTCAAGTTCTCAGCAGGGTCTTTTCCAAGATTTGGTTTTGCCTGCCTCACAGCAATGACAGCATCTGGGTTCAATTTTCCAGGATTTGTCAAACAGACACAAATATATGAAACATACGTAAAGCATCCAAATAACTAATTATAAAGTTCTGTATAACTATATAGCATAACTATACTCGTTTGTGTATAAGTAGTAAATACATCTCTTAACTTCTACAGAATACAGTACAAAATGCAAGACTACTACAAGACGAGTCATCCGATGACCACAGCTTACCAGCCCATTTCTTTGCCATCTTGAAAGTATTCCCTGCTTTTGTGTACAGCTCGGCAGCTTCTTCTGTTCTTGATGAACCACTAAGCACACACAACAACTTACGCAAAATTAATTACAACTAAATAATAAAAATGACATAATTATATATATATATGGAATTATACAGCATAGAACAGACGCTGAAATGTCAGTGTGGGGGTGCCAGAGAAGCCATACGACTCAACGAACTGGCCAGTGGCCACCTGAAGAAAAATTAAATGTTACGGACAATATTACAATCACTGCAAAACTTGATTGCAAACCACCCATAGTAATAAACAGGTCCCGCGATCTTCACTTGTCCCCTAGTTTCGAATCAATTAGGCCTCTCATGTTAACCTTTACTATGAAAAACACGCCGCGCATGGAACCAATTTTGGTGTCAGTCCTTAAATGACGTAATGCCACCCAAGACGTCATCGGATATCCACTGCAAAAGTTTAGACTGTACGCAAGCACGAAAGTTAACCGCGATTTCAACGGACAGACCGTAGGCCCATATGCTATACAGCGCGCACCGTGTACAACAATATCTGAGCCACATAACACCATGCTATAATCATTGCTGTCAAAAAGTACCGATGTTAACTCAGACCTTACTAACCACAGAGATTATTTGCATAATCTTGTTGAGCACAGGGGTCGATGAGTCTGGTGGCCTGTCATTTTGTGCAGATTATGTACTATTATAGCCTAGCATCGTACTCCACTTTCGTTGTAATAATCCTCATTCGTACCCGAAAAACGAACTGAAAAAGCCTCCCGCAGACTTCATCTTTCTGTCCGCCTGCGACATCAAGTCGATAGCTTTCTGCTCGTGGTCAGCCATACTTATTGTTTAGAGTGCAAAAGCTTTCACAACAAAACAAAATCTAAAGATGTTTACATCGTCATCATTACAAACAAACCAACAAAACAACAAGTAAGTAAACAATACTAACTTGCAAATTTGCAATCATAAAAGCAAAGACCGTAAAGCGCCGGAGGCGCTTTACGGTCTTTGATAAAAGTCCGCTTGCTAGTTGCTAATAAATAAATTTTAAAAAAGTAATGTAATAAAAAGAAGCCACTGTATTTAAATAAAGTAACAGAATCAGTTCATCACGCAATACGCAAATCGATTATTCGATTATGTATTGTTGGAAATTTGTTTAATGTCGTGCATCTCTAGTTGTAAGTGCTTACTGATTTAGGATCCTAAAACTGTTGCTAAAAGTGTTTTGAGCTGCATATTTAACATGGAAACCTCAGTGCCCAAGGAAAATGGTTGTAATGCTCATGTAGTAAGTACTTTGTCATCTAAGTTTTGAACCTGTTATGCACAGTTTACACACTGCTTTTACCATGGGAAGCTGGTGATGTCTAAATGCCGGACGGGACCGGACTGTCAGTGATGGCAACAGTTACTGATGCTTACTTCTGATGATTATTACATACTGTAAGGGGAAAATATGGTAGGACTAAAGGCAGAGATCATTGGTTATCTTTGTTGTGTAAATTATGTTTTTGGAAGTGGAATATTGAACATACCGGTAGTTGCAACTATGCTAAGTACTTCTATCAGGTTTAACTTAAGCTCAGTGCTACGGTCAGTTCGGCCAACTGAGAGATTGGTGTCCAAAGTTACTATTGTTAGTTTGCCGAACTGGGTTGAAAGAGTCAGAATTTACTAAAAGCAGTTCGGCTATCTGAAGTGCAGCTAATTGAGCTACTAAAATCAGTTTGGCGGCGCTGCTATTAATTTCACACCGCGACCAGTACTGCGTTAGAGATGGTGAGTAGATTCACTAATTTTAAAGTAAAAAAAGTATTAGGAGGACCTTTAATTCAGAGTTCTGGTAAACTCCTCGTTACCAGCGCTGGCTGCTGAAATGAAATCTGCACAGGTGGAGAGTGACACGGTCTAATATGACTAACTGTGCAGGGTGACGTTCTTTCATTATACAAGGTGAACTGAAAAAGATGATTAAGTGTCACAATTTTTATTTATATCTTTTCAAAATAGTGAGAGGTTAAAAAAGTTTCAGTTTACTCTCAGCTGCACAATGGCAGATTTGGACCATAATGGCCTGCTTGTGAACTTACAGCATGGACCTAAAATCTTACTGCGCAACTTAAGTTTATTTATTTCAGCTTTATTAGTAGTTAATTAACTTTCTCCTATATTTTAGTCTCCCCAGGCTGTCAACTTCTGACGAAGTATCAGTGGCTGCAGTGACATCAGACCAGTTCAGCGCCTAACAATGACGGTGGCAGGACTTTAGCGACCTGGCTGCATCCAGCGTTATCCGTTTTCCCCGAACTGAAAGTAGCAAATTTTGCGCTGCTTTTGTCAGTTCGCCGAACTGAAAATAGAATTAACTTCAACCTTATTCATTATTTACGTAGGCTCGTATAAAATAGTGAGCATTAAATACTAATTGTGTTCTATTTGTCTGTGTGTGCTTTAGTCTAGGAACAAGAAAGCTGAACCTGTGCAGATGAAACAGCAGGAATTTTTTGAAGAGACTCCTCTGTACATTGCCATCTTGACGTACTTGGGATATGCTATTCTCATAATTTTTGGACATTTTCGGGATCTTCTGTGCAGATGGAATTTGGAGAAGGCTTCAATGACAAAGGAATACCTGACTACAGTAAGTGAAAATTGGTGTCAGAAAACTAGCTGGCTTTCTTTGGAATATCTCTAACTTGTACATAATATTATATACAGGAAATAATGATATCATGATTAATAATAACAGAATGCTTTATAACTGTTATATATAGTGGTACAGTAGTAAAAAAGTAAGTAAGTAACAAAGTAAGATGAGTGCCACTGTGCAGTCCAGGGTTGGCATTAGGGCTGATTTTGGGGGACATCATTTTGACCCTAAAAATTCTGTATGAATTAACTTGCCAATTTGAACGATGGGGTTGTTGAGATTATGGCACAAACACAGATATTAATGACAACTGAGTGAAATTGAGTTTGTTTCACAAATGAATATATGGGCATTAAAGTGTTTTTTATTGACCGTAAGAAATGCTGCAACCAAATGCGACTGCAGCCAGGGCTCTGCCCTGGACCCCAGACCCCAGCCCGATACTGTTTTAGATGGGATCAGAAGCGAGCGACAGCGGGTGAAGAGGTGAATTGTTCAGGTAAACAGTTCCAGACTGGTGGAAGGGGGCAACTGCCCCAGATGCCCCACACTTAGTTTTAGCCTATCACAGAAGTTTTTTTCTCAGGAAATTTTTTGGTAAAAAAATACAAAATTTTGTGCTGGAAGTCCCCCAAGTTTTCTGAGAAATTCAGGGACAACATTGAAATTTTGAGCACCCTTATCTCCTCTGCCCCAAATTTGCACCTGTTTGCGAGAAAATTCCAACTTTCTACTTTCCTAGTTTTTTTAACCCATGATGCTGCTGTTCCAGACATATGCATTAGGATACAAAAATAACTTTGGCATTCAGCTGAGTAACAATACCACTCTTCCATCTTTCCCGTTAGTTCTTGTTTATGCCAATGCATGTGTTGTGCAACAGCCTGGATGGGTGCCTTTATATAGCAGCTTTGAGAGCTTCTACAATCGTAACATATACCGCCTGATTCGTGACTGTTGGAACCGTCCTATCTGCAGTGCTCCGTCGGCTGAGTTTGACCTGATAGAACGTGTGACCAACGATCATGGGTTGACGTTCACGTAAGTCTCTAGAACTGCTTCTAGCTGGTTCTAATTGTTCTGTTGCATTCATTTCTACTTCATTCCATTATATGTTGCTTCCTTGATGCTGCTGGTTAGTCAACAGTGTCAACCCACAATGTTTTTATGTAACAATTTATACAGAGCTTGCTTAGGGGAAAAGGCCATAATAAGTTGTACTGCAACAATTATGCCAGTGTTTTGCCAGTAATTGACAATGCCAGTAAGTAATTGAGAATGTGAAACATTTTTTCTTTTTCTGTTTGACATGAGTGTATGCCCTATGCATTCAATGAATGATGTCTGTGTGTGTAAATGTATGTAAACCACATTTTAATCTCATTTCAGAATTTTTTGTACATAAAAGCAGCTACTGCTTTAGCATGTCTTAGCCATCACAATTCTGTCTGTCTGACTCTCCGTTTGTCACATGGGTGGATCAGTCAAAAATGGTGCAAGCTAGGATCACCAAATCTTCACTGTCGGCTGCCTGGAAGACTCTAGTTTCAGGAACTGTAAAGCTTTTCCATAAATTCAAAGGGGGTCACCCCGATCGAGGGTGCTAAATGAGAGGGAGGTAAAATAAATTTGCGATTTTCAGCCTATACTGCGTTGGCTGAGCAAGACAGGTGGCGCCGGGCGCCTTCTGGTGAGTATAAGTAAAACACTATAGATAACTTGCCACCAGTCTTCTGGCACCCTCTGGCGACTGACTTAGACTTTGTTTTACTGGGCTTTCAAACATGCACCACTGTCATGCATTCCTGTTTGCATTAGCAGGGTCTTTCTTGTTTATTCTTAGTTTCTGTCTTATTAGGCCGCCCGGAACGGTAGTTCCCAGAAGGCCTTAATGTTTTACTGCAGTTTTTTTTCAACGTGTAATCTCCGAGGTCCATTGGTCGATCGGCGCGAAATTTTGCGTCATGCTTGGAAGCATGTTCTATTTCATAACGCCAGTCCAAAAATTTTGGGGGGCTGCCCAAAAATAATTTGGGGGCGAAAAACACGCTAATTTTTGCCCAATTTCGAACCTTTTCCCACTTTGAGCACTTTGAATATTTCCGGAACGGATAGAGATATCCAAAATCGGAACTATTTGACCTACAGCGTTTTCTCCAGTGTTGGGCGAAAAAGTTTAGTAAACTTTGATCCACTAATTTCGGAGATTTAGAAGTGCAACTATACCCCGAAAATCGAATTTTTCGGAATACCATATTTCGGCTCCTAGGGGAGCTGCGCTCCGAAATTTTTGCACGCGCTATAGAATGTCCAAGTCTTGCTAGCCTACACCCCACTGAGGATGGGGACTCTCCCAACAATTTTTTTAAAGGGGGGTCAAAAATTGGCTTATAATTCAGCATATTAGCGCCTATATCTTTGGGGTTAGAGGCAGGGTTTTCAATAGCGGACGTTTGGGCGTAAATACGCCCAAAAATTTCAGCCTGTACGTCTAATTTTTAAGACATGGACGTCACGACGTCCAAATCAATTTGCTTCAGTTACGTTTATCACAGGCTGAACGGTAGTTCAAGCCCTGTGTTAACGGCGACTTCTCTTTCTTATGAGGAATCCAAAAATTCGACCCCCACAGAATCAAAACCCCTGACCCGATTGAGATAAAATTTGGCATGGTTGATTACGTCGGGGAGGGGACCCGTCATGCAAAATTTTATGCAAATTCTTCCAAGGGGGGCTTCTTGGCAAATGGGTGAAATATACGCAAAAAATTTTATTTATATATGCCTCTTTTTTTCCTTGACTCACCCACAGGTCAGACCTTTTAAGGGATTTTTACGCTTAATACGTCAAACGACGCGGTTCTGCACAAGGAAGTGCCTTTTTGG